>Ga0209657_1000780_pt1 | contig 20221 bp, 26 predicted proteins | sample SaaInlV_100m_DNA_FD_184650 | JGI IMG/M metagenome (GOLD analysis project Ga0209657, IMG submission 184650) | Marine microbial communities from expanding oxygen minimum zones in the Saanich Inlet - SI037_S3LV_100m_DNA (SPAdes) (version 2) | ecosystem: Environmental > Aquatic > Marine > Intertidal... | reverse complement strand
ATGGTGGAGGACAACAATGAGTTGCCCATCCATCACCCTGTCTGTGCCAACCAAGACCATTAACAAAGACATCTTCAGACCAAGATGTATTGGGCCTTGGAGGCCAACATCCGTGTCCTGAACATTTATCACCTTGTCTGTTTACTGCTGGCATATTTATCTCCGATTTATACTTTTATGTATGCCTATGTGGCAGGAAAATACCCTCTAGATTTCATTGTTGTTAGATACTCTTCGTTTGTCACTTTAACACCATCAATAAAAAAATCATTATCAATTTCTCTTATAAGTTCATCTCTATCAGATGACCAATTATTTGTAACTGTTATACTATGAACTTGCGTTGCAGTTCCTCCGCTGTCTGGTACTAACCCATCCTCCGACACCGCATTTATTGAAAAATTAAATATTCTCGTTCCATCTTTTGCTGACCCATAACTTGCATAGTTCTGTTCATCAAATTTAAATCCATCGGGTTTTTTATATTCTGGAATAAACAAATCCATATCAAGAACTGTTCCAGAAAGAAGTCCACCAGTTCCTAAACTAAGTCCCGATGGAAGAGTACTTCCATCTGCGAGAAAATAATCAGGAGTTCCAGCACCTTCACCAAATACAGCAACACATTGGTGATTGACAAATGTGATTAATTCTGTTGCTCCGCCTGGTATTGTTGCAGGTGAAGACCAAGTACCTGCCATTATACTTCTCCACCATCTATTGTAGCATCGTTCATATCAATTAAGGTGTCCCAAAAAGATGTTTCTGTGCTTGGAGATTTTCCTTTATTTGAAGAGCTCGAGATACTAAAACCACTTAATGGTTTGGAAATATAAACTTTTCCGTCTTTCTTTACGACGGCATTTTCTGCATAAGATATTCCAGACGCCCAAGAAGACCCAAAAGATAATCCTGAACCTGTTTCTCCTTTATCTCCTACAACATCGCCGAGGTCAAAAACAGTTCCGTCATCGAATTCAATTCTTAAATTTTCTCCAGATAACCCAGCAGTTAAAACACCTTTGCCTGTATCGCCTTTTACATTACCAAGTGGTGCAACAGTTCCGTCCGTATATGTTAGTGTAAGAACATTATTTACCAAGGCCGCCGTTGCTACGCCAACTCCTTGATTCTTTATTTTTTCTGCATCTTCAAGACTTTGAATATACGTCAATAGACTAGATTTATTAGTTCTTAACTTTTGTATATTTGTTTCGTCTGAAAGTACAGAATCTGGCCCAGTGGCCTTTAAGTCATTGAGGACTCTGACGAGAGATACGCCAAGTGTTCTAAATTCATTGTATATTGTTTCACTCATATCGTTATCTCAACTGTTGCATCGCCATCGGTTGCACCACCACCGCCGGGGTTCAAGTCAATTCTTGGTGCTTGAAGTGTCATGTTTCCTACAGAATTTATTACGGTGGTTCCTCCAACTTGGTGTTCATAATTTCCATCTGTTTTCATTGTAAGATTTTTGTGTGTATGCACCGTAGCATTTCCCTTTGTCACAATGTTCGAATTCTTATCGACCTGAATGTCAGCATTTCCTCGGACTAGCAAAGTGAATCTACTTTCATTTCCACCGTCAGTCATACTACCAACTAAAATATCAGTATCACCCGTAATGTGAATTTGTTCGTTGCCTATAACAAATCCTTGATGGTCTTTAACAACTTTGTCCACCTTTGAACCGTCTGGATGATATTCTTGGAAAGAACCTGTTCTGTGATAAAGATGCATCCGTTCGTTGTCTGGTGTGTCATCTATTTCAATAGTGTGTCCCGATTCTGATTCTAGGACATGATTGTACGGATACTGTGCATTGAATGGTGGATACTTTTCATCCCATTCACCCACAACTTCATTTGCTACAGGGTGTCCTGCGTGTGCAGATGCTCCCGTAATTTTTGAAACTGTAATTGTTCCTGTGGTTGCACCCCTCGCAAGTCGATTGGTGTCTGATTCTGCATGGGGGTAAATTACATTACCATCATCATCCTTTGAAGATTCACCTAAATATGTTGGAAGAGGATATGGGCCATTTGGTCGGGTTCCCTTTTCAGAATTTGGGTCGTTAAACCCAACATTAGATGTGTTGGGTTCTTGTGGTATACCACCAAGTGTACCAATAATAACAGGGTGTTGTGCCTCGCAACCATCTCGGAAAAATCCTACGACCCAAGTTCCTTCAACAGGCCCAACGGGAGATTGCCCCACACCACTAACAGCAGCAGAAGTAATGGGTTGTACTGGGTGGGCCCACGGCAAATCTTTAGTTGCGACAGACACCTTATCGGCAGTGTGCCACCCGTAACATCTGACTCTACATCGGCCAAGTTGTAGAGGATCATTTCTATCTTCAACAACGCCGACCCACCAGACAAAATTATCTTTACCTACGAACTTTTCCATTATCCAAACTCCTTAATATCTGGGACGGATTCGGGTAAGGAATCCCGAATTAACTCAAGAGTTGTGGTGTACTTGCCCTGTTCGTTGATAACGATTTCGTGTTTAAGACTTTCAATAAGATATTTGCCACTTAAATAAGGGTCTTTCCAATCTTTATCTTTATCTTTTTTGGGTTCGAGTGCAGGGATTTCGATATTTATAACTTGACCTGCTCGTAACATACTATTGCCGGGGACTTCAATCATAATCTTGTTTGAACCGTATTGATTCATAATCGATTGTCGTTGAAGTGTCCACCCCTCATATAAGTCACCATCGAAAACATTGTCGTGTTTGAAAGCACTTTTGGGGGCATACATTCTTTTATACGGATATCCTGTAAAGTCTTCGTTTGCATCCGCAATGATTTTATTTTTTTCTATATGAGTTTCATCTTTAAATCTATCAGCATAGTTATAAGTCAAATCTTCAATTTTCTTGTGAGTGATATCATGTGTCGATAGTTGACTTGTAAACACACCACTTTCCATTTGTTGTAATCTGTCGAATGATTCACCAATTGATAATTTTTCAATTGCATAAAATTTCGCACCTAGTGGCAGATTGGAACTCCCACCTTGGTAGTAAGTATATGTTGCAAACGGTTCTTGTGTAACAAGGTCTGCCATGTTTGTAAAAAAGAATCCATCAGCAGTTTGAAAAAACAAATAGGACGGAGCACTTGTGGGTGGTGCATTCAAACATCGCTTGGATACCCAATCAATAACTTTCAACGGCCTCCAATGTGGAGAAATAAATTTTATATTGTTGAATACGGGAGCACCCACATATAATTTTGCATCCACATCTCCCTTGTTGAGATATCGATTAAAAACAATGTCTATAATTTTTGCACCATTTTCATCAAATGATTCAACAACTCTAGACTTTTTATTTTGGTAGGTAATGGGTGAATCTAAGAATATAGAATACACTGAAGTTGTTTCATTTAGTGCCGAAAGTTTTGAGTTTTTATACGATTGGAGGCCAACATTTACTCCCTGTCCATCAAAGCCGGATGTTTCGAAATTAACCCGAACATGTTCATCACCATTCAAACCAAAATGCCTTTTGAGATTTAATGATTCAATTAGACCAATTCTACCCGACATTGTTTTTTCAAATATACTTTCATATATGACAAGGGATGCCGTAAATCTAGTGACATCTATAACAGCACCGTTTCTAGAAAATAGAGCCAGCTCTTTTATATCATACTTGCCTGGTATTACTGGTTTTTTACTCATGTACTAAAAACTTTTTTGAAGTCTGACAAAATATCTTCAACAAACTCTGGTTTGATTATTTTGATTTTTCTTTTTTCATCATTCTTGGCAAGTTCCCACAACTCGTTAGTAATTACTTTTAGATTTTTTGTAATTGGTGGGGAAGATAGAGTAAACGAAAGAGAAGTATTCCCTTCGATATATGCATCTCTATACCTTCTTGTAGCATCTTCTTCTGGAATATTGGGGTTGGTTGCTGTGCTTCTGTCCAAGTCCATAGGATTCACCAGATTTTTCACAACCGTGGTTGTGTCGGGCAAAGTATATGATTCTTCCCAGTGATGAATTGCTTGACTAGACAGTGCAACAGTTTTTAAATTGTAACCAACCATTGGAATGCCTTGTGTGTTGTTGCTGATATACTTTGCAGTTGGCCAATCGGTCATATCTGAAATTACTAATCTCATGTATTGGGGATCCCATTTCAAAACAGTTGCCGTAACACCAGATTTAGTAATAGTAGTAGTGGGAGGATTAACAGTATTGTCAACATCAACATCCACCCATTCTATCTCGTCACCCACTTTCAATTGAGACATGTGTGGTTCTGTATATGGGCCACCAGCTGCATCAGATTCGGCATTCCACAAGAATAAATCTGTGCCGGGATATTTCTTTTCTACCATTTGTTCTAGTGCGTGTTGGTCAATTGGCCAATCGATATATGGGTCACGAATATTATTGGTCATCATAACTAACCAATGTAAATTGGAATTACCATAAAATTTGTGTGCTAAAATTTCGGGACGTTCGTTGTCTTGTAATTCATAATTGTAATAGAAAGAACGATTATCAACAACCGACCGTCTAATACGAAATCGTTTCATGATATTTGTTGCTAGGACATATTCTCCTGTTGCATTAATATCATAATCGATTAAGGGGAAGTTATTAAAAAACATCAGAATCCTCCTTCGACAACATCTTCTCGTACCAATGTTGACATTTCTGCGAATGACATCTCCAGTGTCATCGATGCAGGGACACCACCGCTGACAGAGAATCCAGTAATATCATCAAACGATTCTTCTGCATGGGATTGAGGTTGTTCGTTGGGAGTATAGTTAACCTTGATGTTCGTCAAGGCACATCTAGAGATTTTTGGAATCCATGTGTTCTCAGTTCCGCCTCTGAAATATTGGATATCAAATTCGGAAGGGAAGTCTAACATAACACCACCCCCCGACCGAGACGGAAGTGTAGCTGCACGGAAGATTCTAATTATATCATGAACCATTTTTGCTTCAGCTATACTACGAGGAACGAATTTGAAACTGAATGAATAGGTTCTTTGTCCCACAGATTGAAAAAGGAATTCCATGTGGGGATTTGTTACACTTCTTCTCATTGCCTTGACAGCATTTGCTGCATTCAGATTCACCCCGCCAATATTTGCGATTGCATCAACGGATTCAAGTCCAACTTTAATTCCAGCATTTTTGAGGTTTGCCAACATTGCGCCTTCGACTCCACCTTCTCCAGCGGCTGCTGTTTCTTGGTCATTAAAGAGTCCTTTAATTTTATTAACAAGTTCTTGACCACCCGCACCAAGACCTTGAAGCATACCAAAATCTTCCATGTTGTATGTTGTTTCTAGGCTCGACTCAATTCCGCCTGGCATATACAATGCAATACTATACATTGTTTTGTCTATACTATTAGAAAACCTAGTTTTAGATGTAACACTTTGTGTTTGGGTGGTGTCTTGTTTTAATCGTGCCTGTTGTAATGGGTCTGACAATTTATTCTTGTAAAAGTTAGAAACACCTTGCATCTGGGCCATACTGGGTAAATTGAAATTCATTAATGAACTTAATGCACCAGCAGCATTACTTGCGGTCTGTTTCATGGCATTTGAATCAAATGTTCCAGAACTTTGTCTCTGGTTTGATGTCTCAGACGATTTAAACGATTGAGGATTTGAATCATATACAGTGAACAATAAAAAGTTTTGTTGGTCTTTCAGTCCCAAATCAATAGGATATTGCAAACCTTTTCGTTTTGCTTGACCGTTTAAAGAATCACTAAGAGATTCAAACTTCCCAGCCGAACTTTTACTTTTTTCATATGGATTTGGGATAAACATGATTACTCCTTATAGATATTGTATATGGCTTACAAAGGCAAATATAAAGTGAAGGATACCTCAAAATACATTGGTAATCCTACTAAGGTTATTTATAGAAGCCTGTGGGAACGCCGATTTATGGTGTATTGTGATACGACCGAAAGTATTCTTAATTGGTCATCCGAAACCATAATAGTACCCTACATTTCTCCTGTTGACAATAAACTACACAAATATTATGTAGACTTCATTATAAAGTATCTAGGCAAAAATGGAGAGGAAATTACCACTCTGATAGAAATAAAACCAAAGAAGCAATGTAAAGCGCCACCCAACAGAAAAAGAATTACTCGATCTTATTTAAAAGAAATGAAAACTTGGGAAATCAACAAGGCAAAATGGAAAACTGCAAATGAATTTGCCCAAGAAAGAGGATGGAATTTTAAAATCTTAACCGAAAATGATATTCTATTAGGAAAGAATAAAAAATAATGCCCGATCCATTCGACAAAATTCTTTCTGATTTTCAATCAAGTAGTTTTGATTATTTTACCCAACAATCTATCCGTTGGTGGAGAAATACCATACGAGATTTGTATGGTTCCGAGGGTTCACCGAAACCGCCATACAAAATGGCAGGCCGATGGATTCAAGCATATAGAGATAGATATGGCAAAGGAAGAACTGCCCCCATTGGTGGAAAGATGTACACCTTTCGTTATAATCCAGAAACAAAAGAAACTCTTGATTATTGGGATGAGATGCCACTGATAATGGCACTCGAAAGAAAACCAAAAGGATTTTTGGGAATTAATCTACATTATCTACCAAAGAAGCAAAGAGGAATTTTATTAAACCACCTATCCAGTATACTCAAGAATGCAACCGATGATGATGTCGAACAAGATTTTGCTGGCGAGAAATTGCGGAACATTAGGTCTGCCTATAAAAAATATAAAACAATTAAATCTAAAAATGCTATATTCAAATGGGTATATCCATGCATACGAAGATATAATTTTTCAGGACTGTCATCTAGGATGATAGAAATACCTGTCACTGATTGGGAACTTGCAGCATATTTGCCATCAGATTATTTTTTTCGGGGTGAAAGTATGAAATCCATACACAGAGAGAGTATAAATAAAAAGAAGAAGAAATTTGGTTAAGGAGAATAAATGTCAAACCCACTTTTAAATACGATTAATGGTGTAACCGATTTTGTAAGTAACCTTCCTATCGATGATTTCGCTCTAGGTGGTGATAACAAAGTCAGTATGACCAAGATGGTAGCAAACATTAAAAAGTTTGGTACTGTCCCTGATAATGCATTTTCGTTAGAAATTTATGCATCCGCTCTCAGTGGTGACCCCAATCCAAGAATATTCTATTCATGTGAATCCTTGAGTTTTCCAGGCAGGAGAATGGCAACAGAAGAACTCAACACGGGTGGTGCTACTAGAAAACTACCATACAAACAAGAATATAGTGGAGAATTTACTGCAACCTTCAGGATAGGTAGAGATTTCTACGAAAGAAAACTATTCGAAGATTGGCAGGCACTTATCTATGATGAGGAAAATGATGTTTGGGGATTTCCTGAGAATTATATGGCCACGATGGTTGTTCGGTGTTTTGACCAAAACAATAATAACATCTACGGTGACAGGTTCGTAGAAGTGTTTCCCCTTTCTATTGAAGAAATTGCTGTAGACCAATCAAATAGTGGAGCTCCCCTGAAACAAAGTATTACATTTGCTTATCGCAAATGGAACAAATTAAAACAATCCGAGTTGTTGGGTGGATCTACAGGCCTCCCATTCGGAGTGCCTCTGGTAAATAAATTGATAGGAAAAGATTTATCAAATCTGATTACTGGAGGAATGAACCTTGCATCTGCTACCAACACCCAAATAGGTGACTTGAATAGTGCGATACAAGATAATGTTGGATTTATGCGTAGGGCAGTAAATGGACAAGTGATTCAAGCCCCGTTTGAAAATGTTGGAAGAAACCTCAGCCAAACGCTGAGTCAGTATAGCGGAAGCAGTTTTGTTCCGTTTTAATTATTAGGAGATAATTATGAGTTTACCTATTGTAAGAGCCCCGAAGTATGAGTTGACTATACCCTCAACCAAACAGAAGGTTAAATTTAGACCGTTCGTTGTTAAAGAAGAAAAAATTCTTCTTATGGCGGCCGAAAGTAAAAACCAAAAACAAATCGTAAATGCTTTACGAGATGTCCTTGGTGCGTGTATAGACAGTGGAAAAGGTAAACTGGATGTCATGGCTTTACCCACCTTTGACCTGCAATACATCTTTCTTAAGTTGCGGTCAAAATCTGTTGGAGAACAAGTAGATTTAACCGTGATGTGCCCCAGTTGTGAATCAGTAAATCCGGCCCAAGTTGACCTAACCGAAGTCGAAATTACATTTCCCGAAGGACATGAAACTCAAATTCAACTCACGGACGAGGTTGGAATCACTATGCGATATCCAACATTCGAGATGATGGAAAATAATAAAAATATAGACACGCAAAATATAGATACTATAATTGATGTTTTGAGTATGTGTATCGAACAAATTTATGACAAAGAAAATGTTTATGGACGAAAAGATTATACGGATAAAGATTTCCAAGACTTTGTTTATTCGTTAACACAGAATGACTTGGTAAAAATGCAGGCATTTTTTGATACTATGCCAACTATGCAACATGAACTTAATTTTACATGTGTAAAATGTGAGGCAAAAGAGAAGGTTGTATTGCGGAGCTTGGATGATTTTTTTACATCGGACTCGCCCACGAGTCCCTAGCAAACCTCTATAAATTAAATTTTGAAATGATGCAACGATTCTATTATAGTTTAACAGAATTAGAAGAGATGATGCCGTGGGAGAGAGACATATATGTTGGTTTATTGGAAACACATATTAAGGAAGAGAATGACCGGCAGCAAGCAGAAATGTCAAAGATGAAAAGGTAAATTAAATGGCAGAAGAATCTAAAACCCTAACACAACTCAGAGATGAGATGGTAAAGTCGAGAGCCGACCAATCAAAAATTGGTGGGATGACTATCGCCGAACTTAAAGGCATGGGCGGCGGATTGAATAAATTGGTCGATACTCTTAAAGATGGATTGAAAGCTGATAAGAAAAGTGATGCAGAGGATAAACGACAATCGAAATCAGAAAAAGAAGAACGAAGAGAGGGACGAACTGAATTATCTAATGCACTTGCGGATTTAGGCACAGCATTCAAAAACGGATTTAAAAATATAGGAGATATTGCAAAACCGGCCGGCATTGGAAAGATGTTGGTTGGAATTGCTGGATTGCTTGCGGGAGCATTTATCGGATTCTTTGGTGAAATTAAAAATCGGTTGTTCTTGATATTGAAAATATTTGCATATCCATTTAAAGTATTGTTTCCTAAAAAGATAAAAGCCATATCTGAATTGTTTATGAAGGTTTTTGGAAAGAGTGGTTGGTTTGGTAAATTCTTTACAAAGATAGGAACTATTTTTGGGTGGATAGGGAAAAAAATAAAACCTGTTTGGAATGTAATTAAAGGCGTCTTTGGATTTTTTGGAAGGATAGCAGGATTTCTATCGCCAACTCTAAAAGCACTTGGTGGTGGAGGTGGTGGACTTTTCAAAATGTTTAAACCATTAATGTCCACCTTTAAAACTATGTTTAAAGTCGGAAAGGTTCTTGGTAAGGTTGTAGGAAAAATATTCCTCCCCATTCAACTAATTTGGGGAATTGTAAAGGGATTACTGGGTGCTCTCGATAAATTCGCAAGCGGTGATATTCTTGGAGGTATCGGTGCCTTCTTTGGTGGTATACTAGATGTATTCACCTTTGGAATTATTGATATGGACAAATTCGCCGATTGGTTCTCTAGTTTGTTCGGCAATTTCCTTGGATTCTTTGAAAAACTATTCAGTGGTGATATTCTGGGAGCACTAACGGATTTGGGCAACATGCTTCTGGATTGGTTTGTTGGATTGCCTGAAATGATATTCGATGGAGTTCTAAATGCTATTGCTGGTGTCTTTAACTTCTTTGGATTAGATTCAATCGGCAAATGGTTCAGCGATTTTGCAGATGTAGATATTCTTGGAACAATCAAAGGTTTCTTTGCCGACATGATGGAATACATCGGGCCTGTAATAGATGGCATTTGGGGTGCTGTGAAATCTGTCTTCGGTGCAATATACGATGGTTTCATGTGGATATGGGATAATGTTTATGTTCCATACATTCAATTTGTTGGTGATTTGTTTATGAAGATTTTTAGTGGAATTGGCACCGCATTCAGTTGGATTTATGACAATGTATTCGTTCCATATATTTCTACACTTGGCGACATTATGATGTCTGTATTTGGTGGAATTGGAGATGCATTAAAGTGGGTATACAATAATACAGTCAATCCTGTAATATCGGGAATCATGTACTTCTTCAAAATGGTCGGGTGGGCCTTCGGTAGAGTAACGAATGCAGGAATGCATGTCCTGAATGGTCTTATTGACCTCATTAATTCAATTCCAGATTGGATAAAACCCGCATCATTGGAAGGATTAGCGAGCTTCCCAGTTGAAGAAGCGGCCGAATTCCCATCATTTGAAATGTTGCCGGGATTGAAGTCGGGTGGTATGGTAGAGGGTTTACAAGATGGACTTGGTAAACTTTTCCGTATGGGTGAGGGTGGTGACGAAATGGTAATGCCACTAGAAAAATTGAGAGAAAATATGATAGACCCAATCGTCACGAAAGCAATGCAAATGATGCCAGCAATGCGGAATATGGCCGGCGGAGGAGGAGGTGGTGGTAACAGCCAAGTTACGGTAGTCCACGCTCCGAATAATAGTCAAGCAGTTTCCCAAAGTACCACATTTGCAACTTCAATGAGTTCAACAAATAGTGAAATCTCTCGTAAGATGGATATGAATTGTTGATATAAAAAAACCCCCTTCCCGAAGGAAGAGGGTTTTTGTTTAAAATATTTAATTGTCTATCAGAACTTAACCTGAATTTGCGTTCGGACTAGGTATTCACCTGAATCTCCTGCACGCCATCCAGTTTCACCCAAGTTCCAAGCACCGTTAATGCCGTTGAGTGCATAACCGAGGTCGGTTGTCCACTTAACATTCTCATTAATCCAGTAGTTGGCACCAACAGTGAATGTGCTGAGATTTTCCTCAACACCTTCAAGTTCACCATACTCATATGCAACATAACCCTGAAAGTCATCCATGCACATGTATCCTGCTTGAACAGTTGCACCCCAGTTGTCGCCAGCATCTCCGCTAGTTGCAACATAGGCCGCAGTCAAGTCAAGACCACCCGATGATACTTTTGTATCAAGAGTGTATGTGGTGTAACTAGTAGCAACCAAATCGTTCCACGAAACGGCCGCACCAACATTCCACCAAGAGTTGATATCCGCACCAATACGGGCAGTGAATGCTTCACCATTCTGAACGCCTGCACCGTTATCAGTATTGAAACCATCAGTGTATGCACCAGAAAAATCTAGCACACCGAAATCACGGCTCCATTGAACACCTTGTGAACGACCCTGACCAAACTGGTTGGACACAATCGAACGCTCCATCATCAAAGTATCTTCTTGTGGGACAAGAACTTCACGCATAAATGGTGATTTAAATTGTCCAACACGAAGAGTTCCACCAAAAAGACCACCTTGTGCATATGCATCTTTGAGGTCGAAGTTATTAGTGCTATCACTCCACTGTCCACTTACCTTATATTCCCAGTTATACAAATCACCTGAGAGAATAAGACGGGCACGGGGAATGTTGAAACCACGATTGGCCTCATCATTACCACCACCACTGTAAGCGTAGCGAGTTTGCAAGAAACCATGAACATTAACTGTTACAGGACTTCCCTTACCTTGCAAGGATGCTCTTGAATCTGCATCAGCAAGAACTTCGTGAATGAGGTGACGAGTCGCTTCGGCTCGTTGGTCGTTCAACCAGTTATCACTATCTGATGTAGACAATTCAGCAATCCGTGCTTCTGCGGCTTCAATTCTTAGTTGAAGTTCCGCATTCGTATCGGCGTTTGCCGTTGTTGCGAGTCCTGCAACAATTGTTGCAATACCGAACTTTGTAATTGTTGAGATATTCATAGTGGTATCTCCTTTTTAAAGGCTAGCGATTATACGCTAGCGACAAGGTTCCAAAGTTCACGAACTGCTCCACCGAGCCAAGTAACACCGTTCCACGCAAATGGAAGAAGTGCCAATGTGATTAGCATGCTACGACACACACCGACCTTACCTAACGCATTTGTCACGACATCTGTGCCGCAACTATCTGTACATTTAGCCATTTTAATTTCTCCTTTAAAGAATTGAACCTCTGGCAAAAGAGGGCGGTGCGTTTTTGCACCATGAAGTCAACTCCGACTTCATTTGTTTGTGTCACTTATTTAGTGACTTTAAAAAATTGGCACCCCACATTATACACCTAATATGCAGGGCGCCAATTTAAATTTTAATTATTTTTCAATCTTCGGAAGCAAGCTTTTCGAAGTAAGAAAGGGCATCTTCACCCTCAGTAGTTTCGGTAGTCGTGGTATCATCACTCTTACCAAATGACTCTTCTGCCCTAACTGCACCATCAGACACATCAGCATCTTCAGCAGTAGAAGCAATAGTAGTATCTACATCCTTACCAAGAACGGTTTGAAGCCTATCCTTCAATTCGTCATAAGTTTTGAACTGGTCATCAGCAATAAACTCATTAAGGTCAGTTTGTGTCTTCCACAATTCTTCCAACTTATTATCATCACCATCAAGTAGTGCAGTAGACGAATCAAACTCACTCTTGTCGTAATTGATAAATCCAGCAACCTTACGAACCTTAAGACGGAAGTTTGCACCAGACCAATAATCGAATGGATTTACAGGAGTTTCATCCTGAAATTCAGGATTCATAGATTCCATAATCTTATCGAAAATCTTCTTTCCGAATTTGTAAAGAAATACTTTACCTTCGTTTTGAGGATTCTTTGGGTCACTCACAACCATAATGTTTGCGATGTAAGAAAGACGGCGCTTCTGCTTGCGGGCAACATCTTTGCCCTTTTCAGTACCAGAATTCCACAACCTACTGTTAAGTTCTGAAACTGGGTCTTTTTCGCCACGGGTGGTGAGAGAATTCTCAATATACCAACCGCCTGGCCCTTGGAAACCGTGATTCCAAACACGAACCCACGGAAGTTCGGCACCTTCAGATGCAGGCAAGAAACGAATAATAGCAAATCCGTTTGATGCATTGTCAAGTTCTGGACGCCAGAATCGGTCATCCTTGTAAGACTTCTTTGTGTCGTTCATTTCTTCTAACTTCGTCTTAAGAAAGTTAGTGTTACTTGAACGCTTTTTCATATCGTTGAAACTCATGCAGTATCTCCTTGTATTTCTGAGTATGGTTTTCGTATTACGATGTGTGTATTTTAACATATATTTCATATATGTCAAGCATTATTTATGTGATTTAAATTGGCAATTTTGCGGTTTCTGGTAAGATATTTAAACCCAGGCCTTCATTGTGTAATTTATTAATAATGGATTTTGAAAGATATTTAGAAGCGAGTGCGGGTTCCATGCGATAATGTTCACATAAACTAAGAATCGCTTCAATATATCCATCTCCCATTGTCTCAACTTTGTCTTCGACTTCTTTTGAAAATTCTTCGGGGGATAATTCTAACATTGTATTTTTCTCCTGTTATAAATAAGGGTGGTATGATATGTAGGTCACTAATTTTAAAAGGAACCCAATATGAGTAATGTTAATCACGGAGTTGCGTTCACCGCATCGGCCGATTTAAATAAGCCTGGTATGAAGGGATTTATCCCTGATGCTACAGGAAATGTTGAAGTTAAGTTTGCCGATGGCACATCAATTGTTATCGTTGCGACCAAAGGCGTTCAATATTCTATGAATTTTGATGCAATTCTTACTGCTGGTACAGCTGTTGCTGGCAATGTTCTTTATTGATTGTGTTTTCTGTAATTAACAATGGTTTTGTGTAGTTTATCTACATAATCCATTGGATTTGCAATAAACACTTGACTATCACCAGATTCACATGAAATTAAGATCACGATATTCTTTATCGGGGTCTTAGTTCTTTCTTGGAACATAATAGCATATGCTGTTGCTTGGAGATAGTAATTTTCGATATCAGACTTTCTCTTGAGTCTAGAAGAACTCTTGAAGTCAATAATCGACAATTCCCCATCAAATTCAGCAATGCAGTCAACACGGCCCGCAAGTTGTAGGGTATGTGACCAAAGCGGTCGTTCCAAACCAACAATATTGTCAATTCGGTGTAAATCCTCAGATATTTGATAGAACATTTGAGAATCTGTTGCACTTGCTTCTGCAAGACAAGATTCTTCGTTGTTCAAATAATCTTCGATTGTTTTGTGTAACCGATTTCCCCGACCAAGAACTCGTTTGGATTCTTCGGGGTTTTTTCTACGCCATTCTGCAAAGAATGCTCGTTTCTCCCAACCAGTTACGGTAGTAACACTCGGATAACTTTTGCCATCTGGTGTTTGATAGTATCGAGTACCATCGGGATTTGTTTCGGCTTCTAATTCTGCCCATAAGGGACTTTCAACATGATTAAACATTTTATTCACTAACATAATAAATCTTTCCTATATTCTACCAGTTCTTATTAATAAAGTCAAGTAATTTCTGTTCATCTTTTGAAATTGTTTCAACAGATTCAAAAGGCCCTGAACTTCCTTGATTGAATCGCTCCCCACCATTCTTTTTTGAGTATTTTGCAATCGCACTGTCTATTACTTTTGGGCTGCCAGGCAAAATCTCAATGGTGACTTGTTTTGTATTCTTCTGCATCAAGTCTCCTTGAGCAACTCCAGCGTTTTCTATATCTTTCAAGAATTGCTTTGCTTTTCTTTCATTTGGAAACTTCCATTGTTGGAGTTCACCCTGTTTTGCTTCATCAACATCAACATCTGTTCTTCGACCATCTCCACCAGCACATCGTTTACGTTCACCGTCTTTTTTGATATACTCGTCTACTTGTTCAACGGATTCTGCCACATTCTTTGGGTGTATCTCTGTGTATCCCTTTGAAAGGAACTTCTTGAGGAGTTTCTGTGCATCTGAATCTGAACCATCTTTCAAGAGGAACTTCTTGTCCTTTGTGGTGGTAATGTCATAAATGCCCCGTCGTGCTGTGCTTGCTGCTGGATCACTAAGAGCATTCTTGATCTGCCATACCCACCAAGCATTCTCTTTGCTTTGACCATCGGGATCAGTGTTATTGAAAATCACAACTTCTCTTGATGCGTGTGGAGACAAAACCAATGCATCGTCATACATTGGGAGTTTTGCTTTTGCCTCACCCAACACAACTCGCTGGATGGCTTCGTCTAGGTCAACGGATTCTTTAATGTCAGTCATAGAAGCAGCCATATCACCAATAGCAAGAGACACAGAACCATTACGATTGTAGAGGGTATACTTTACTCCTGTAGGGTTATCGACATGCTTCATGATAACTCTTTCAACTCCTGCTTTGCCCACAGTTTTCTTGGGACTTGTCACAACAAAGGTTTGAAATTCCTTACCCTTACCGATAGAGGAGTCGTACTTGATTTTAACTGTGTCGTTCTTCTTGAGTTTATTGAAGATATTAAGCATCTTTTTCATATCGAATGCTTCATCCAGTTCAACGGATTCTGCAAGGGCCTCTGCGGCCTCTTCAGGAGATTTCTTGTCATAGTAAAACTCCAACGCATCTGTTGGGTTAATACTCGACTTCTTATAATCAGTGCCTAATTTCTTAAGAACCTTTTCGAACTTATCGAACCATTTTATTAAAGGTTTCTTATCGTCTTCTGCCATAAATGCAGCGACATATGATTCAAACTTACCTAATTTACGAAATGGATTATTACTCGGGATCATTAGTGATATCCTCTACTTTGGGGTTCTTTGCTTTTTCTTCAGCTATTCTTTTTTGTTCTTTTTCGAACTTAAGACGAGCTTCTTCTTTGGCTTTACGCCGAAGAAAAAAAGGATTCGATTCATTGAATTTGTTGTCTTTGAAATTTCCATAATATGCCATGGTATATTCTCCTTTGTTACTTTATTTATAATAATCAATCAGGGAGTCAATTGAGAAACCTTCAACATCAATTTTTTAATGATATCACCCGTTCTGTCTGGTTTCTTTCCCGATTCTTTTACTTTGATATATTCGAAGTTTTGTATTACGGTCGCTCTTCCATCTTTACCATCTAAAGGTTCCCCTTTTCTGTTAACATAATACATTGTATTTTCAGGGCCACCAAAAATAACATAAACTTCACCGTTTACTAATGCACTCGTCCGTCCAAATAGGAAATTTAGAATACTTGTCTTCGCACCCTTGTGGGTGAATAGAATTATTTCATCTGCAAGTGTTCTTTTTCTCTCTTTGTTTGCGACTAATGCAAATTTAAAATCTGTAAGTACCCAAATGACATGAATATTTTTCTGTTTGTATCCTGACTTAACTAATTTTCTTGTGATACTGGTTAATTCACTATCCCATGCAAGGGTTCTATCAAACAAAAGATTCGGTAACTCACTTCTGTTGGGGTTGTCTGCATACATTACGGACTTTCGTTTACTTCCGAGTTGCATATCATTCATTGTATTATGAAGAACTTGTGCATCATCGGGGTCATTGGGGTCTACACCCTTAACATCTTTAAAAAGTTCAGACCCCCGATTTGCTAGTGCAACCATGAGGTACTTCACTTGGTCTGGGTCAATTACTTTGTAATCTTCCGACCTAATAAAATGTTTCATTGCATAGGTTTTTCCACTTGCGGCACCGCCAGCAAGAATAACAACCTGTCCATACCGTTTACCTTGACCCGGCAGGATTAATTTCTCTTGAAGAAATTTTCGAAATCTTCTAATCATTTGGAATATGGAGCCCGCACATCAATTCTTCCTTTTTTTAGTAATGCACCAGTATGAACATGCTGTTTTTTATCAGCATCAATTACAGGCATATCAATACGAGGTGGAGCACCTGCCGGCGGGGGTTTAGATTGAATGTCCTCTAATCTTTTTTTGAGTACATCTTTTCCGCCAATACTTTCTAACCACTCCTCTGATTTTACACGACTGTAAAATTTTGGATGCATATATTTGCCATCATAAATTGCTTCTAATGCATCATCTACTGTTGCATCAAAGATATTCAAATCACCTCCGGCTGGAGCACCCCTTCGGGTATTACCAAAGGCATCTCCCAATGCACGAAGCACTGGAACTAAATCTCCGATTTGAAGTTTTGCTTGTAGTCCACCAATTTTAGCGGTGGGTGCAGATAACATTGTTGCTGCCCATCTATGATGTCCATCTAAAATATGTCCATCACTTGAAATGATTGCACCAAGATTACCACCCTTCACTCCACCAACTGCCATTCCTAATGACTTACCCAAGTAAATTGCACTTTGGGAGGGAAAGAGTTTTCCCGCAGGCACCGTGGCTTTTTTGATGTCAACAATATCATCCGTGGGGTCACCATCCATCTTTCCTTTGGTGGTGAAAATCTTTTTCATTGCTTGCGTGAGTGGATTGGGAAATTCCGATGGGTCAATTTCTTGTGTTGATAATGCTTCGACTAAAGCATCGGTTATCCATTTGTTGTTTGTGTAATCAGTAAAGTTTTTCATTTAGTATACCTCTGCGTGTCCTTCGGTTAGAAGAATTTGATTTATGGTTTCATCATTATTTAGTATAATTGTGCCGAGGATTCTACCATACTTTCCTTTTTTGTCCAGTTCTGTTTTTATAATAAATGTTTTTTGGTCTTCAAACAATTCTATAACCCTATCTTTTGCGGCCAGTCCTCGTTTTTTTTCTTCTAAATCTCTGGTTCGTGTCTCTGGTGTGTTGATTCCCTTTAACCGAATTCGACACTTGTACCTGATATCAAATCCCAAGTCCAAGACACAATCAACGGTGTCACCATCGATGACTCTAACTAGTTTTGCCACATATTCGTACATCAATCGTCAACCTTTGCGTTTGCTCTCCACTGATAACAAGACCAGTAGTTTGCTTTCCATTTGGGGCCAGGGTTATCGTCACAACTCATCCGTGAACGGTACGCTTTTAAACGCTTGGGGTCATCTCTTTTGATTTCCATATTCGGATCACCAAATTTGACCACTACAATATTTCCCTTATCATTTTTAACATAGACACCGAACTTCTTTTTCTCTCCTTTGGCCAATCGAAATGGATTGTCAAGTGTAACCTCTCTTCCCTGATATTCTGCCTCATTACATTCGTCATCGTTCCATTCACGGAATTGTGCCATTTTGGAAACATACTTTCGTTGCTTCTTGCCTTGTAACCAATCGTTCCAATCGTATTTACTGGTGATGTACTTGGGTTTACCTTTTATGGGTTTAACTTCAAACAACTTGAAGTCGGGTCTTTCATATGGAAGGTAATTATCATCTAATACCTTTGCACCCTCTCGACATTCCTTTTCTGACTGACCTTCAACACTACCATGTGACTTATCAATGACAAATCTACAATACCCCTTCTTCATAAGGTATTCTTCAATGGGTGGACTGTTGTCTACATCACCACTACGCATCTCATCAAGTATTTTTTCTGCTTCTTCTGCTGGGTCTGGTGCAGACATATCCTCATACCAATCTTCAAGTATTTTCAATATCTTTTTCTCGGTCAGACCAAACTTTGAAGATTTTTTGATTACATGTTGGATGTGATAATAGTCATAATCGGTAGTGGATGTAACAATCTTGTTTTTGAGTGTCCAACCCTTGACAAAAGCGGGGAAGGCCTCTTGTAGGAATTTATGTTCTTTAAATGATTTCATCGTGGTGCCCTTTGTGTCTGTTGTTGCATCTGTTGATTGCTAAACTCATCGTCAATAAGTTCAAGAGAACCCTTGTCGCCAATCTCAAACGGGTCGATGATGACATCATCGGGAGTGTGACCATCGAGATGTTTTAGTATCTCTGCGAGTCGTTGTTCAATCGAATCCACCTTGGGTGCAAGCACACTCTGTGTCGCACGAAGTTCCACAAGGTTCTCATCAATGCGGGAGTCAATCGTCTGCACACCATTCCATAGTTGCAATGCCGCACCCATGAATACGGTTGCGACCAACACGGTGACTGCGTTACTTACTATCTTGTTCCAGTCAAGTTTCATTTCTTTTTCCAGCCTCCACCTTGTTCTTTATACCACTTAGATGCCCATGCATTTGCATATGCAGATGGATATACATCAAACTTAGACTTTGCTTTTGCGATTGCTTGCGACCATAACTTTGGGTTGGTTGGTTCGTTCTTCTCTGTGATTGTTTCTTCGTTCGCCTTTGTCTTGACGAAGGTAGGCTTCTGTCCTTTCTTGGACTCTCCCCCCCTTTTCGAATCCCCTGCTTTCTTTTGTGCATCTCGTTTTCTGCGAACAAAACTTGCAATGCCATCCTTACCAAGTTTCTTTGCTTTCTCTGGTGATAGACAGGCAGCGTATGCATCACCATCATCGGAGTCACCGCACTTACCAACACGTTCACCTTTGGTGTTGTATCTGTCCCAACCAGGCTCACCACCTGCGGATTGTTTCATCCACTTACCAATACCTGAGTCAGCGTATGTTTCTGTAATGTATTGATTGAATGATTTCATTTCTTGGTCAACTTATACTGTGTACCGTACTTATGTTTATCCGCATCTACCTCATATCCTGCCTTTGTAGCAAACCGTTCAATCATTTTATTATAAAGTTTCTCTCGACTTTGTGTTTTCCATGTGTCTTGACCGAAGAGTTCGTCCTTATTTGCCATAAACTTTATACCTTCTGGGTCGTTGTTTTTAATATAGTCCTTAATAATATCCAACACGGTTGAGAATATTTTGAATGCATCGCCACCACCAGTGGTATCGGTGTCACCACCAACTGTAAACAATAAGTTATCAATTCCTGTTACATACCCCTTTGAAAATATAACTTTTATTATATCTTTCGAACTTGTTGCTGATTGATACACTGCTTCTACATCATCATCTTTTTTCTTTTTCCAAGGATATGGTTTCTCGAATAACTCTGTGATGTGTTGCTTAAATGATTTCATTTTACTTAGTCCACATGTGCCACGAATCCGTCACCGTGGGCCCGTTGGTTTTCTTGTTCAAAACTTTTAATTATGCCCATACTCTTCATTCTCTTTAGCATTGCTTTGTATAGAGATTTCCGTGACTTTTCTCTACCACTGAATAGGATTTCTTTTACTTTTTCTTGCTTGACCACATGCTTTGCATAATCAATGACTGTTGC
>Ga0209657_1000768_pt1 | contig 20306 bp, 39 predicted proteins | sample SaaInlV_100m_DNA_FD_184650 | JGI IMG/M metagenome (GOLD analysis project Ga0209657, IMG submission 184650) | Marine microbial communities from expanding oxygen minimum zones in the Saanich Inlet - SI037_S3LV_100m_DNA (SPAdes) (version 2) | ecosystem: Environmental > Aquatic > Marine > Intertidal... | reverse complement strand
TGGACCACATCAATTAACTGAGGGAGAATATTGTACGGTAGTTGGTATATTTGAACGACTATATAAAGATGGTAAGACATTAACTATTACAAGTGATGGAGAACAAAGACGAGATTTTACTCATGTTGATGATATAGTAGATGGGTTGGTTTTATGTGGTGACGCTCTTTTAGTTGAGGGTAATTCAGTTATAGATGGAGTTGAATTTGAATTAGGTCGTGGTGTAAATCATTCTATTAATGAGGTAGCAAGTTATTTTGGGAGTGATTATCCAACTGAATACCTACCAAAACGAAATGGTGAATACGATAGAACATTATGTGAAGATAAAAAGGCTCATAAATTACTTGGTTGGAATCCCACGATAAACTTAGATGATTATATTAAAGATTTTGTTGAAACAGAACGGTTTTTGACCGAATAAAATCTGATGCATTACTATTTATTACTGAAAGACGACACCGAGAAGGATGTCTATTTTGACTCAAATGTTTTAGGAGAAGAAAGTTTTGGAACGTTTTATACAGGTCAAGGTTTAGTGGCCTTGAACAACATAGTTAATCAAAAACCCGAATTACTCAATACCATCAAAATCCTTGATGATACTAAGAAATCCTACACCCTAACAGAATTTTTTGACTTATTATCTAAGTTAAAAGTAATGACTTAATGCCGGAGAAGTATAATGCCTGATTGGAGAGAATACGAAAAGTTTGAAGAAGAGTTACACGCGGAAACATCCCATAAAATTACTCATAAAATCAAGAAGAAGAAAACTTGGAAACAGATTACCGAGGTCAAGAGTGATAGAGAACACTCCAAAAAACAATGGCAAAAGAAACGGAGAGTTGCTAAGAAAACAGGGGATACAAAATGAAATATGTGTTGGTGGATAATAGTAAAGATGTTACTTCAACCGTTGAACTTGCAAGTAATGTAGGTTTAACTGGTGCTAGAACTTATTTTTTGGGTGTTAAAAAGTTAGAAAAAAAGGAATTTGATAAATTATGGAAAGTTTATACTAAAACGGAATGGGATAATATTCAATACGCTTATAAAAGACCGCCATCGTCATCTCCTAACAGGGATTGGTGGAAAGATGAAGAATCATATTTAGATTTAGAAAAATTATAAAATAGGAAAAGTTATGAGTAAAAGAGATAAACAATTAGAAAAAAGGTTACGAAAAGCAGAACAACATAAGAAAAAAAATCCAGAGTGGGGGAAAGGAAAAGCATCTAAAAAGGCTAGACAGGAATTGGAGAATGCAAAAAAGAAACGGGATTCCTCAGAGAGACCAATAATTTTAGTTGGTGGGGAATATAAGGATAGAAATAATAAAGGTAAGTAAATTATGAATAAAAATGATAAACTAACTCCCGAACAAGAAAAGGAGTTAATTCAATTAACGGCTGAAATCGAGGCCGAAGCAATCAAAATGAAAATGGATTATGAAGAACATCCATCACACGAAAGTGGCAGTGTTGTATATGTTAATGAACAAAGTACATTGTTAAAAGATGAGAAAGAAGAATTGGGAAATCAAGCTCTCGTTAGTAGTTCTCAGATACTTGCAAAGGAATTAAAAAAACAGAAGAAAAAAGGAGATAAATAATGGTTGATGTATTATGGGTTTTAGTTGGAATCGTTATTGGTTCAATAGGTGGAGTACTTACTATTTCACTTATTAGTGCTGGTAAATTTGATAATTTAGAGAATGAAATTCAAGATTTGAGAAATCAGAGACAGTTACTTAAAGAAGAAATTCATCGGTTAAATGAACGAAAGAGTAAACCAACACCAAGAAAACAACGAAATTATAAACCAAAAAATAAGAAGAAACAGTAATGGTATTAGATAGTTTATTAGTAGGTGTAATGTTATTCAGTTCATATGCTATAAGAACGCCAAATGTTCAACCTAATCCAGATGACTATGAAATTAGTATTGGATTAACTCACAAGAATTTTCATATCAATCGACAATGGGAAAGGGAACTTGGTGAGTTCTACATAGATGATTTGGTTTGGGCCAAGTTAGAAGGTGGTAAAATCTATTTTAAACCAGAGTATATGAATAAAGAAAGTCACGATGTACGATACTTTAAAATGGACTGGAGAAATACGTGGAAAGATTTTTCGTATGGATTCACAAGCCGTAACGATGATGAAGATGTATTTAGTCAGAACTTTGAAACATTCTTTAGTTTTGGTATGAGTAAAAAGAAAACCTATTGGAAAAAGGTAGATGTGGAAGTTTCGTTTGATGGATATATGCCACCAGACGATACTGGAGAGAATACCACATTTGAATATGAAGATAAATTTAAAATATCTTGGAAACTCACAGATAAGGTTAGGTTATATAATTTAGGTGAGGTATCCAAATTACAAGGTAAAGCGTTTTATAAAGGTAAAATTGGCATAGAAGTGTCTTTATAACTTTTGGTTATTAGTTAAATATTTATTATAACAAGGAATATTTTATGGATTATATCATCACAAATTCAGAGTCACAGACTCACACACCAATCACAACCGATTGGAATAGTTCCACATCCTACCAGTTAGAGTTTATTTTTATTTACAAAAAATAAAATATTTTACTTGACTTTAAGTAAATTTATTCGTATTATTAAGAGAGAAAACAAATGAGCAGAAATTCAATATGGTCAAATGAAAGAACAGAGATAGCAACTTGGCTATCTGGTTATCTAAATATGATAAAGACATGGGTAGATAAAATCTTAGACAATGAACATCATGACGTAGATAAAATGAAAATCATTGGTTTATTAAATGAATGGATTGGGTGGTTGGAAGAAACCAAAACCAAAATCATGATGATGAAAGACGTTGACCCTGGTGAAATAAAAGAAAAGGAATAGTAATGAATAGGTTATTGATAATAGTTGGTTTATTGACCATAGGGTGTTCAGATTTCAACCCAATAATGTCAGAATCGGAAGATTGTGATTGTGGGTTAGAAATAACATCTACATTACCTGAAAATAATGGAATTTATGAATTAGAATATAATGCTGATTTAGCTCAAACATATTCAATTTTAGATGCAAGTACGGAGTGCGGTTGGTCACAACATATTCAATGGGATTCCGACTATCAATATCAAATTCAAGGGGAATGGATTAGTTTAGTCAATCCAGCAAGTATGAGTGATGAAGATGGTAATGCTAAGATAGTATTTGCCGTTTGGGAAGATTTTATCGGTGACACGATAACTATTTATGGTGGATATACAGATGAACACGGCCACCATTTTATTAATTCAGTAAGGATAAAAATAGTTAATGAGGAATAATAATGAAATATATGTTAGTGGATAATAATGATAATATTGTTCATGCCGTTGATTTAAATAACAGATATACTCAAGAAGAAGCACACGGATATTTTGTGAATTTAAAACAAATAGGTGAAAAAGAATTTAATACATTATGGAGAGTAATGACCGAACAAGAACATAAACGGCGTAAATTTAATAGTGAAACCATTAAAGAATACGAAGAGTTCGGTGATTGGATGGACTTGGAAAAATCATGACAGAAGTTGACACTAGAGGATGGTATCAAATCAAAGCCACACATCCAAAGTATCCTGAAGTAGGTGAACTTACGTTTTGGTTATACAGAGAAAATAAAAAAGAAGTGCATAAAATAGTAATAGAAAGGGGTTATCAAAATATCAAATGGATTCGAAATGATTTTCCGCCACTTTTAAAAGAAAACGATAAGACATAATGACATACTTTAAATCGTGGTATGGTAATTGTATCTATATAGTGAATACCATCACCAAATAAATGGGATGGTAAATCGTGTTAGACGAAAGTTAACATAGGAGAATACAATGAATAGATTAATAGTAAACCCACAGCATTTCAATCGAGATGAATTTTTAACACCTTTTGATAAAATATTTGACCAAATGATGAGTAAGCAGTTTCCTGCTTTTCAAGAAGAAGTTGGTGTGTCTTTCAACAAAGGTTCTTATCCCAAAGTAAATGTTTATGAGTACGATGATAGAATAGGTATCATAGCAGAGATTCCAGGATTGGATAAGAAGAACGTTTCAGTAGAAGTTGAAGAAGATGTACTAACTATCTCAGGTGATAAACACGGAGTTGAAGATGAAGGTGCTAAATGTATAACCAGAGAGTTAAAACATTCATCATTTAAAAGGTCTTTTAACTTAGGTGATCATTTAGATGGAGATAATGTTAGTGCTACATTTAAAGATGGTATGTTATCAATATCAATTCCTAAAAAAGAACCTGAATTACCAAAAGTTACAAAAGTAAATATCGGATAATAATTCATGAATAATAAAATCATCAATGTAAATGATGAGAGTTATATAGTTCTTGGAAAAGTGTCGGCTGATTCCCAATATTCAACTGAAGAGTTGAAATCACATTGGAGATTGGCTGACACAATTCTGAAAAATCAAAATGAATTCTTTATCTGTATGAAAATAATAGACGTAAAATTTAATGACATTTAGTGCTTGACTTGTATAGTTATTATTAACTATATTACAGTCATGAATAAGAAACAAATACAACCAACATACAAAGAAAAGGGAGTCCGGTATATGATGTGCCAATGTGGAAAATATATTTCAGTCGGAGATGAAGCGATTGAGGTAAAATGCTCAAATGAAGTCAATAGGAACATAATGTCAATGTTTCCTGAATTACACGAAGAAAAAACCAAAAATAAACCAACGGGTCGGCCAGCTGGATGGCACTTTATGAAAGAGTTCGTAGATAAAGATGGTAATGTGTTTCATAAAGGTAAGGAACAACCAAAGTTATTTGGTACTCTTAAATCCACTAAGGTTAAACCTAAGAAGAAAACCAAACGGAGAACATCAGACCAGATACTTATAGATATACATAAGAAGAAAAAAGCAGCATTAAAGAAAGCTAACAAATTAAAGGAAAGGGCTACGAATGACAAAATCTAAATCTGTCTTCAACACGCCATTAGATAGGGATTACTTTAAGTACAAAGACAGACCTAAAAAGAAAAATGAAGCAGAATTAACACCTTGTTGTAATCAATCTGTTGATCATAAGGTTTTAAATGTCAATAGAAAAGAAGATTGGGAATCAATTCAAGATTACATTGAAAGAAATTTGAGAGATTATTCCAATACGGAATCGATAACTCCAGTTTCTTGTAAAACGTGTGGTCGTTTATTGAAATATATAAGTAAATTAAAGGACGATAAAAGTCTTTGGAGATAACTAATGGCTAAAAAACCAGCGTCATTTGAATATAATGGCACACTCGTAAAAGTTTTAGATGGAGATACAATAGATTGTTATATCGATTTGGGTTTCGATTTGAAAATCAAAAAAAGAATTAGATACATGGGTATCGATACTTGGGAAAGTAGAACAAGAGATTTAGATGAAAAGGCAAAAGGTCTATTGGCTAAAGCTCGGAACAAAGAATTATTAGAGGCTGGTGTATTTAAGATTGTATCTCACGGTACAGGTAAATTCGGTAGAGTATTAGGAGAAATCTTTGTATCTGCAGATGTAGTAGGTCATGAAATATCAGAAGCTATAGATAGAAGTTCAGATGGATTAGTTAGTATTAACGACATCTTAATTGAAGAAGGTCATGCTTACGAATATACAGGTGGTAAGAAGAAAGACTTTAAAGCTGAGATAGCAAAAGAGAAAGCTGCTAAGAAAGAAGATTTAGTTGATAAACCCGCAGAAGAAGAAGCAAATGGAAAGTAAATTCAAAAACATAGCAGATATCGAAGAAGGTTGGAGTGATTTCAAAGATGCCACTCGTGGTGGAAGTACTAAAGCCCATTGGGTAAATCCAAGTGGTAAAGTCTATGATGTTAAAGATACTCATATTATTTTTGTGAGTGAGAAACCAAGTCTATTCAAAACTTCAGTAGATAAGATGAAGAAACTTTATGACAAGTATGATGAGAAGTTTCCAAATCAAGAAGGTAAAGCTCGTATAGAGATTATGACCGACATTGTAAAGAGGGGTTGGATACGAACAAGGTTCAGACCACGAGAAGGTGCTTGGGTTGCCGAAACTTGGAAGTGGGGAACACGAGAAAAGAAGGCTCTTATTAATTGGGTAAAGTATGAAACCAACGGAAAGAAAGTTCAATTCAGAATAAACTTTATCTCTACTTCTAAAAATAAAATAATTGGACATAGTTATAGTCTTGATATGCTGGGAGAACAAGTAGTGGAAAATGTAATAAATGAATCAAGTTTATCCAGAATATGGTCACATAACGAGAAGCATGATTGTGGAGCCATGACGGCTTTTAGAAATGCCGCAGATTGTGGTGAAGGTGAAAAATATACAAACAAGATTAATAAGGCTCGCAATCAGAAATTACTTGGTAACTTATTAAGTATGGGGTATGGTGTAACTAAACTTATTGGTAAGTATCCAGAAGGCGGTAAGTCTTCAAAGGAACTTTCATTCTTCATTGTGGATAAAGATGATAACGGTAATTTATTAAATGATTTAAAGAAACTCGGAAAGATATTCGAACAAGATTCAGTATTAATAGTGCCTAAAGGTTCAGTTAATAAAGAGGCTAAAGCATATTTACTTGGAACTAATAGTTGTAAAAATAATTGGTTAGGTATGAATGGTAAAGAATATTTTGCCGGTGGTCACCCAGGTAAATCAAGTAAAATTTATACTTCATTTGTAAATGGTAGACCATTTATGTTTGAAGAAGTTGGTGAAGAAGTACATCCACCCGGCAATGGAATGGGTTGGTGGGCTATGGATTTAAAATCCAAGACACAAGATGGTTGGATGAATGAAATAATGAAGTTGTTGGAAAACGAATAATTAATAATAAGAGGATGTGGAGAAAGAAGATTGAAAAAACAAGTTTTAGATAAAGGTTTTATAGAAGTCGTAGATTCATTAGGAAATGATTTAACGGTTGTTAATGCCGCAAGAGTATCATTCGGTAAACGAAAAGAAGTATATGATAAGTCGGATGAAAGGTTAGTTCGTTATTTGGCTAAACATAAACACTTTAGTCCATTCAGACATCTACAGGTTCAGTTCCATATAAAGGCACCAGAGTTTGTAATGCGTCAAATGTATAAACACGTAGTTGGGATTGAAACGACATCCAATAGTTCAACTAAAGACCACGCTTGGAATGAAATATCAGGTAGGTATGTGCCAGTAGAAGATTATTACTATCCTGAAATATGGAGAAAACAATCAGAAGATAATAAACAGGCAAGTGAAGGTGCACTAAATCCATTACAACAGAAAAGAATGGATTTGTGTTATAGTGATTATATGAAAAGTGTAGAACATACTTATGATAAGATGATTGATGCTGGAGTGGCTAAGGAACAGGCAAGAATAGTTTTACCATTAAGTCAATACACAGAAGTATATTGGACAGCATCATTTCAAGCAATTGTAAATTTCATAGAGTTACGAGATGAAACAACATCACAATGGGAAATACAGCAATACGCTAAAGTGATGAAGCGGTTAATGATTAATATTTATCCAAAGACAACTGAAATTTGGAGTAAACTACATTGGGAGAAGTAAAATGAATAAAGAATCTTTTGGGTGGATGATGGCAAAGTGTTCAGAGACGGCCTATTTAAACGGTAAGGAAGCTAAACCTTTGTTTAAGGGGTTAGGGTTTAATGGACATAAGTACTTTGATAAGAATGGGGCACAAGCTCATGCTGCATATAATAAAGAATGGCTCGTATTAGCATTCAGGGGTACGGAAGTTAAGTCGTGGTCTGATATTAAGGCTGATTTAAATGTTGATTCTGTTAATGCGAAGTATTTTTATGGTAAAGTACATAAGGGGTTTGAGAAAGAAGTTGATAAGCTTTGGGTACATATACGAGACTATGTTATAAAACAACTTAAAGGTAGGAAGTTAGTTATTACTGGCCATTCACTTGGAGCATCTATGGCTACTATAGTTGCCGCTAGATTTTATAATTCAAGTTTTAAAATTGATGGACTATACACGTATGGTTCACCAAGAGTAGGTAATGATAAATTTAGAGATAGTTTAGATATACCACACTATCGGTTTGTTAATAATTCTGATGACGTAACTAAGATGCCTTTCTACCATTGGGGATATAGACACCACGGGGAATTAAGATATATCAATTCCGATGGTGTAGTTGAACTAGGTACGAATGTATGGAAACGGACTTTGGATAGATTGAAAGGTAGATTAGATAGTTTCAAGAGTAAGGATTATTTTGATGGTCTATCAGATCACAGTATTACAGGATACGCAGACAACTTGCTTGAATATGTTGAAGAGGCGGGTTTATAACATGAAACAGTACTTACCAAAATGGTGGTCTGTTGTGGTTTGGATAATAATCGCAGTAGCATTATGTGGTACTCAACTGAACGGCCAAACTTATACTGAGGGAGATTATGTACTTGGGATACTAGCGGATTGTCAAGTGGTGTTTACACGGTAGTGAATAATAGAAGAACCACGACAATAACATTGTTAAAGTAAAATACTTTCAAAAATAACTTGACTTTATCAAAAAGTATTCGTATATTATATCAATCATAAAATAGAGGTTATATGAGTAAAACAAAAGTTGGTCAATTCGACCACTACAAGAAATGGACAACCGATGAAGGTTACTCGTTTCTTGCTAAGAATTTAGCAGATGCTGAACTATATGTACAGTATGTTGGTGGTCATCTTGGTAAAATAAAAGAGGTTGTGGGTGAGTAAATATTACTACGAGAGAAGTAGTATTCTTGAATCCAAAATTAATATAACTTACCATGAGTTATTCTGTAAATCCGATAAAGAGCTAGACGATTGGATTGAAGAAGTAAGGCAATATATAATTGAAGAGTGGGATGAACGTGGTATCCCACCTATGGTTGGGCAATCTATTGCTGATATAACGAATGGTTTCAGAAAACTACGTGAGTATGACATTCATGGTTTCATTGAAAAAGACGATGATGGCAATGCTAATGTGATTAAGAACTTTAACAAGTTTGCTAATGGCGTCAATCAATTCTTCCCAACTATGTTGAAAACTCGCATTGGTGATGTTGGGGATGTTGGTCTTAATTCAATCTATGATAGAATCAAAGAGGATGTCAATAAGGATTTATTCTATAAAGCTATGCGAAGAGGTGTTCGTAGAGATTCAATGTATAGCTTCAGTAAATCTCTTTCGTTGGATAGGAAAGAAAACGAACAAGGGAAAAAGATATATTGGGACGGGGAGAGTGCAACAGATTGGTTAAAATATTATAACGACAATAAGTTAAAGTTCAGTAAGTTTAGAATCTGGATATCAAAATCACATCAAGAGAAATACCTTAAACAATATGTAACTATTAAAGCTGAAGATATTAGATTGGCTCATAAAAATGGTTTGATTAGTGATGAGATGCTAACTAATATATGGTGTCCAACGCTGAAGAAGAAAATAAGTCTTGATGATTTAACTGATACTGTTATGACTAAAGGTGGTAATGTCAAAACAAATGTATTCATGATTAGATATTATCATATTGAAAAGAAATTATACCCATCGGCTTTTCAGATATTCAGATTGAGTTTGAACTCACAACCAGCAGTTAATTTCCCACCACTTACGGCTAGGTTATTGTATGAGAAATATACAGACCATATTAAACAAGACACTCCATTAAACATTTACGATCCATCTTCCGGTTGGGGTGGTAGAATATTAGGTGCTATGTCATCCAAGAAGGACATTCATTACATCGGCACGGACCCGAATACAGATAACTACATAGATGAGTTAGGTAAGTCAAGATACGAGTATGTGGCTGACTTCTTTAACAATGAAGCCTTAGAGACTAATCCATTTTGGGAAGAAAAGAGAAATACTTATCATGTTTTCCAAGAAGGTTCAGAACATATTGGTGAACATCCAGACTTTCAACAATATAAAGGTAAGTTAGATATGGTATTTACTTCACCACCTTATTTTGATAGGGAACAATATAGTGAAGATGAAGAACAATCATTTAAGGCTTATCCGATGTATCATGATTGGAGAGATAACTTCTTAAAACCAACATTAACAAATGCTTACGAGAGTCTAAAATCAGATAGGTATTTACTATGGAATATAGCTTCAATAAAGATAGGAAAAGATAGATACCACCCGTTAGAAGAAGATAGTATTGAGATAGTAAAATCACTTGGTGGTGAATATAAAGGTAAGTTAAAGATGTTGATGTCATCAATGATAGGAGTTGATCAATCTAACGTGAAGAATTCAGTAAAAGTTGATGGTAGCGTATCAAAGTATGAACCAATATTTATTTTTTATAAGGGTTAATAATGAGTGAAGAACAAAAGTGGCTTGAAAGCCGAGAATCAGAGAAAAAAGCAAAAGTCGGAGATTGGGTTACTGTCAAAACAGTAGGTCTTACTGAGCGATATATGGTAGAAAGTATAGATGGTGATTTCTACACGGTCATTCAGAAAGAAGGTACGTATACACATAGGTTAAAGTTAGATAAGAACAAAGTGAGAAAGCTTTGAATGAAATATTCCACGAGGATTGTTTAGATACTTTAACGAAACGTGATATAAAATATGATTACACTTGTTTTTCACCACCTGATTATGATGAGTTAAATCTAACGCCAATAAAAGACGACAACGAATACTTAGATTGGCAAAAGAAAGTATATAGTAAACTTAATCCTACCAATAATGTAGTTACGATAGTTACAAGCCTTAGAAGATTTAAAGCCCGAACTATTATAGCTAGTTATAATATAGGTAGAAATTACTATGGTTCAGAGAAGGATGAAGAGATTTTCAATATAGCACATAAAAGAACAGAAAATTTAAAGAATATTGCAAATAATGCTTGACTTATATAGGCTTTTAGTGTTATATTTAGGTATAAGAGATGGGGAAAAAAATTAGTTTTGTTAAATAAAGAAAACAAAAGGAAATAATATGAATATTAATGATAAGATTTTAAATGAATCGCGCAAAGTATCACTCTTAAACAGAAAAAATATCTGGAAAGGTTCTGAATTTGAATTTCTTCTTCCTTTATCAAGTGATGAAAGAGGTCGCTGGGGAGAATATCATTTTCACAGGATATTACAAGAATATACTGACTATTCAGTAGTATGGGATGGTGATAAGAATATTAAACCAGAAGATGGTACTTATGATATGAAAGCAAATTCATTGCGAACAGAAATGAAAACCGCAATGAAGGGAACTAAAACCAATTCTTGGCAACATGATGTTATTAAAGAAGTTGAAGTTTATGATAAATTAGTTTTATTTGATCTTGTATATTCTGGATTTTATATTACTATAATTAAAAATACTGAAATGGTATATGGAACGAGACATTCTATTTTTGAAAAGAAATCTACTCCATGTAAAGGGGGTTGGAAATTCGATATGTCAAATACTACTTTGAGAAAAGGAATTGCAGCAGGATTGACATATTTCCATGATTCTGAAAATCCTAAAGATATTGAATTTTCAAAATTTTTGGTTAGACATTTTTCATGAAAAATAATATATTTAAATTTTTTCAATCTTTAAATGAAAAATATACGATAGATGAACTTTCATCCCATTTGGCTGTAAATAGAGGTACAATAAAAAGATGGATTGAACTTAAATCTGTTCCTTCATATTATTATTTTGATCTATGTAGAATGGATGGTATTGAAATAGATTATACAGAACATTCTGAAAAAGAAAAAGATCAATTTTTTACTTCAAAAGAATCATCTCAATATTGTATTGACAAAACATATGAAATTTTGAAAAAATGGAATGTTGATATTTCAAATTATCATTTTATTGAACCCTCTGCTGGTGATGGTAGTTTTTATAATTTACTTCCATCAAATAAAAGAACTGGTATTGATATAGAACCGAAATCTGATGGAATAGAAAAATCCAATTTTTTGTCATGGAAGCCTAAAACTTCTGATAATATATGTATTGGAAATCCCCCATTTGGATTGAGAGGTCATTTAGCACTCAAGTTTATTAACCATGCTGCTAAATTTTCAGACTTTGTGTGTTTTATATTACCACAATTATTTGATAGCGATGGTAAAGGTAGTTGTAAGAATAGAGTCGAAGGATTGAATTTGATTCATAGTGAAATTGTGAGTTCTGATTTTTATTATCCAGATGGTAAGCAAGTTAAAGTTAATGTAATATTTCAAATATGGTCTAAACTACATAAAATACAAGAATCAAAACCAGTTTTAAATGGAGTTATTAAAATATATTCATTATCTGATGGGGGAACTCCAGGCAGTACAAGAAATAAAAAACATTTAAATACTTGTGATTATTATTTGCCTTCAACTTGTTTTGGAAAAGATAAGATGAAAATATATTATGATTTTGAAAAATTACCACAAAGAAGAGGATATGGCATTGTTGTTTTGTCTAATAAAAATCATATAAATTCCATTATAAAAAAAACCAATTGGTCTGATGTTTCTTTTGTATCTACCAATGGTGCTTATAACTTGAGATTTGACATAATAGAAAAAGCAATAATTGAAAATGGAATTAGCAACAATATTGGAATAGAACAATTTAAAGAGGTTACTACATGAAAGAACTAACACCAGAACAAATACAAGAGAATTGGGAAAAATTAATTCAAATTGTAAAAGATACATTTGAAGAAGGAAGTGAGCGGAGAGAAAAACTTCTCAATATGTATCATTACTTTGACGAAAGAATGTGTATGGCACCAGCTAGTGGTAAGGAACACTTCCATAATGCTCATGCCGGTGGTTACGTGGAACACGTTTTACATATCACCGATTTAGCACAGCAGATATATGAACTTTGGGATAGAAATGGAGCTATAGTTGATAACTTTACCAAAGAGGAATTGATATTCTCTGCTCTACATCATGACTTGGGTAAGGTTGGTGATTTAGCCGAGGATTACTATACACCAAATGATTCGGATTGGCATAGAAAGAATCAAGGTCTGATATACAAACATAATGGTAATCTACAATTCATGACGGTTACGGATAGAGCTTGTTGGATACTACAACACTTTGGAGTCGTCATGACAGAAAATGAATATCTTGGTTTAAGATTGACAGATGGTATGTACGAAGAAGCTAATAAAAGTTATTATGTTGCTTATCAAAAAGAAAGACAACTTAAATCTAATATTGCCTACATATTACATCAGGCTGATATGATGGCCAGTAAGATAGAAAATGACTTTTGGAAACGTGGTGATTATGCTATCAAAGAAGTAACGAAAGAAGAAGTCAAAGTCAAGACTAAACAATCAAATGCTGCCAACCAGGCATTCAAGGAGTTATTTGGGGAGTAAAATGAGTACCGATTATCAAGCAAAATATAATGCTAAAAACACACAATACAAAAATGCTTTAAAACAAATAGATAAGTTAAAAGAGGAGATTCAAATTTTAAAATCTCCACTCCCACCTCGTTTAGTGGAAGTTCAAAAAGAAATTGTTCAAACGCCAGTTGATAAAATATTAGATTCAAAAGAAATTGATGATGAGATAGAACAAACAAAACTAGAACTTGATGAGAAAGATAAAGTTGAAAAAGACCACAATTATTATCGTCAGATATCTTCTATGATGTATAATGAAGTGAAGTTGAAAGCTCAAAGAGATCCGAAAGTCTATAGACAAGGTTGGTTTAACCTAAGTAAGAACTTTTGGAAATGGCATGCTAATACAGAGTATTCAGAAAAACAAAAAGATACTATGGACGGTTGGATAGAAAGAAATGGCATAACTATATAATGTACCTACCTTACTTTAATAAGTTTCTATATCAAGTTCCATATCTTCACATCAACGAAAAAGAATGGTCATACATCAAAGATACATTCGAGAAAGATGATGTAAAAGAATCTCTGGCAACAGTTGCCATGACTTATCCACCACCATACCAAGAGATAAGTCAAAATGAATGTAGAAAGGACTTTAATAAGCTAAAAGGCACTTGGGTTCATGATTTACTACAAGAAGGTGAATGGTTTGCTAGAGCTGAAAATGGATATGAGTGGCCATTAACTTACAAAGGTTCACAGAAATATATTAAGAGAAACAATACAGGTAATAAATCATCTAATTTCTTTCAACAAGAAAACAGATGGTCAGTAGATGGTACTATTTCGCCAGGTCCTTTACGGACTTGGGGTGAAGAGAAATTCATGACTTCATTGATGGGAGCGGCCTATACATTGAAGATGGAGAAGATTGATAAATCTATATTGAGAACCATGTTAGGGTTGAGAAAATACATTTGTAGTCAATTCAAACCCAATGCGGCTAAGGCTCTGTATGATTATTTCGATGTAAAGAATGTATTGGATTTCTCTGCGGGTTGGGGTGATAGGTTGGCTGGATTTTATGCCAGTATGAATACCGAACTATATGTTGGAATTGATCCTCGTAAGGAGAATCATCCAATATATGAAGAACAATCAAAATATTATGCTAATCAGTTAGGTTTCTTTGAAACGGAGAAGAAAGCAGAGTTTCATTGCTCACCAGCAGAAGAGTTTGATTTTGACCAATATAAAGATACGTTTGATATTATCTTTACATCACCACCATATTTCAATGTAGAGCGATATAGTTATGATGATACACAAAGTTGGGTAAGGTATAAGAACATCGACCAATGGAATCAGAACTTCCTACAGAGGTCAATAGAAAATATGTGGGGCTCTTTACGTAGTGGTGGAAAGTTATGTGTGAATATTTCTGATGTGAATGCTAGTAGTCAAGGTAAGAAGAAAGGTTGGTTATCAATATGTGATCCAATGAATGAGTTTATAGATACATTTAAAGATTCTGATTATCTTGGGTGTATAGGAATGGAGATGGCCACACGACCAAATTGTATTGGTGTTGGAAATGCCGTAGAGTCGGGTGAGAGTAATAGAGAGCCGGAAATGATAAAAAGGTTCGATGGTAAATTCTGTGAGCCTGTGTGGGTGTGGGAAAAGAAATAATTTTGTATTTCCCACGAGAAGAAATACAATGTTAAATTTATAGATTTATATTTATAGACATGAACAAGGCTGATAAATCAGAATTTGACCTAATACATAACAAGATAGATGTTATTAAATCAGATATAGACGATTTAAAAAATTCAATGGTCATAGCTCACAATAAAACAGATGATAATCTACGGTTTATCAAAGAGAATATGTTCAATCCACACGAAGGACTATGGGCCGAAACAAAACTCAATAGTCAATTCAGAGAAAATACAACTAAATGGCGTGGTGTCATTGGTGTTGGTTTCATCGGTCTAATCATAGACAAATTCTGGTCAGTATTTAATTAAAGAAAACGCTTGACTTTATCATTTTTTCTTCGTATATTCATATATGAGAAAAAGGGAAAAAACGATGATTTGTCAAAAATGTAAAAAAGTAAAAGCTTGCATTGAATATAAAGGTGGAAATTACTGTACTTGGTACTGTATAAAGAAAAAGAAGGTAGAGTTACCTGAAGAGTTCTTTCACGAGTTAAATGGTATGTTAAAAGAACAACATGATTTTGACGAAGCTATGAATGGTATGGGTATATACGCAGAAACTTACAAATAAATGAAAATAATGCTTGACTTATATAGGGTTTTAGTGTTATATTCATATATGACAAAAAGGGAAAAAACAAACAAATGAGTAAATATTCAGATTTTTGGTTTGATAGACAAACCGAAGTAAATGACTTTCTTGCCACCATTGGTACGAAAGAAGATGATATTGTTATTAACAAACCTAAAAAAGACCACATGGGTTTGGCTGGTCATAAAAGAGCAATCGGTAATTTTGTCCGTATTGTAAGTGGGGAAAATATCCCTGTTAAATTCATGACTCGTGGAGATTCATTCACAGATGGTAAATCAGTTACCATCAGTTCTAACATTAATGAGAAAAACTTTGACCACGTTGTTGGTCTGGCTCTTCATGAAGGTTCTCATATTGCTTATAGTGATTTTGAAGTATTCAAAGAAGTGAGAAATCTAACCAAGATACGTAATTGGGATTTGACTCCAGCGAGAATGGAATTTCTCCGTGGGATGATTAATTACATTGAAGATAGACGAATTGATTCGATTGTGTTCAAATCTTCACCTGGTTATAAAGGTTATTATCACACTTTGTACTCCAAGTACTTTAACAACAAAAAAATTGGTAAAGGATTGAAATCCACGATGTATCGTGATGTTGATTTTGAATCTTATATGTTTAGAATTGTTAACTTCACTAATGAAGGTACTGATTTAAATGCTCTTCCAAGACTATTGGACATCTATCGTTTGGTGGATATGAAAAACATCTCAAGACTAAAATCTACTGATGATGTCATTGAAGTGGCAAAGTCTATTTGTGATGTTGTTTTCAAACTCGTGGGTGAAAATAAAGGTGATGGAAAACCTGAAAATGGTGAAGGTGAAGAAGATTCTGAAGGTGAAGAAGAAAATGGTAGTTCATCTAATAATAAAGGTGGTGGAACTGAAGTAGATAGTGGTGATAAAGAAATGACTCCTGAAGATGGAGAACCTACTGAAGGTGAAGAAATATCAGATTCCATGAAGAAATCTATTGAGAACATTTACAAAAAAACCAAAGAATTACTTGAAGGTAAGACACCAAAAAGTAAGATGACTAAAAATGACAAGAAGATTGTTGATGCTCTTGGTAATAGTAATTCCGAGTTAGTTGAAGTCGGTGGTACTGAAGGTCTTAGTAAAACTAAAGTAGTGGTTGTTCCTGACTTAACTCAGGCTTTGATTGATTCAAAAGCTTTTCACTTTCTTCATCATTATTCTTATAGTTATCGTTCAAGTGGTAAAGAAGAAGCAATTGCTGATGGACTTCGTTTGGGTGCCATCTTGGGTAAAAAACTCAAAGTTCGTGGTGAAGAGAAAGATTTGATTTACACCCGTCAAACAAGTGGTAAAATCAATAAGAGATTGATTGCCGAGTTGGGGTTTGATAATGGTAATGTCTTTAGTCAAGTCTTTACTGAAAGATATAACAAAGCTAACCTACATATTTCGATTGACGCGAGTGGTAGTATGAGTGGTAATAAATTATCTAAATCAATCACTTCAGCCGTTGCGATGGTCAAGGCTGCTGAGATGGCTGGAAACATTCACGTGGTGGTTAGTTTCCGTTGGACTCAAGATGACAAACCAGTAGTTATCATTTGTTATGATTCTCGGAAAGATAAGATAACCAAGATAAAGAAATTATGGAAATACATAAATGCCGGTGGAACGACACCAGAGTCACTATGTTATGAGGCTTTGATGAAAAAATGGTTAGGTGGTGTAAATGGAGATGATAACTATTTCATCAACTATTCAGATGGTGCTCCTTGGTTTTCTAATAATGAGATTTATTATCATGGAGCTTGTGCTGAGAAACATACTAAAAAGATGGTCAAGATGATGAAGAACAATGGAATTAAGATTTCAAGTTATTTCATTAAAGAAGGTGACTATAGTTATGGAGATGATAAAAATGTTTTCTCCCGTATGTATGGTAGGGATGCCAGTTTTATCAACCCGACAAACATGATGGAAGTGGCAAAGTCAATGAACTCAAAGTTCTTGGAGAAGTAAAATGAACATACTAGAAAAAACAAAAAATGTCTTAATGGGATTGGTCTTTATAACCATCATGTATTTCTGTACGATTATGATGTTTATTCTTGATGGAGCACCATTTCATTAAAAATGATAAATAACATAAAATACCAGAAGAAAATAAAGAACATACAACGAATGATGATTGTTTGGGCTGAACATCAGGTAGATGGTAAGAAGAGAGATTTACCTGATGATTGGAAACCTAATCTCAAGTGGTTACTGAAATTGGAAAATGCCGATTCAATAACTAAAAGAGATATGGAATGTTGTAATGAATATCATAAACACTATGGTGACCCGAAGGGTATAATGAGGAACTTGAAATGATGCCAGAAAATAAACCCTTTGAAGTATTTCTGAACAAAGATAGTTCGGTTCACTACAGCGTTGGACAAGTGGATGTGGAAGTGAATCAATCTCATATGAATAGATTGAGAGTACTCCATATGACTATGCATGATTGGAAAAAGAATAATGGTAATGTACCAGATGATTTTGTAATGATGTCTCGGAGTGGGATGGGAAGAAGATATGAAGCTGATTTACACAAGGTTGAAGAATTAGTAGAACGGGGAACAAAAACAATGTTAGAAGATGATAAAGAATTTCTCGGTACTGATAAATTTCTTACCAAGGGTGAGATGTTAGAGATGAATGATTTATTTAAAACCTACGGTGGAAAGAGAGTAACAAAATGATTAATGAGTGTGTAGGGAATTTTTTTTGGTTATGATATATATACCTCTATTTATTAATAAGGAATCATTATGAATAAGATAAACGAACTCATAGATACATTAATAGAAATCAGTTGTGAAGAGTCAATCACACCCGAGTCTAGAATTAAATTAGATGACGTGATTGATGAATTATTGAATTTCCAACTTGATACTCATGGCATGGATAAAATTGTACCTAATTTAAATGAATTAAGCCCCGATGAATTAGAAGAACTCAAATTATTTGAATTACTTGTTCATGCCACTATGAATAATACTTTAGCAATGGCGTGATTTTCCTTTGGAAAATGATGATTGAAATTAAATGATTGAAATTAAAAATAAAGACTTGGATAAAATCCTACTTTTGATTAAATACATGATGGACGAGAGGCCGGACTTGAATGAAAAATTGATGGATTTTTATTGTTATTTATTAGATATGAAATCGATTCACAAGGTGAATCCAAATGAATCGCAAGTAAAAAGAACCACCGTGGATGAAAGTGATAGCGAATCCATGAATCTAGATGAGATGATATGGAATTTAGGTATGAGTCTGCCGAGTTGGGATGATTTACAAAGTAAATGATTTACAAAGTAAATGAATAATTAAATCGAAGGAAATAAAATAAAATGAAACATAAACTAGAATTAAATGACAAACAAATAGAGTTTTTAACCAAGTGTATTGATATAAGTACTTCAGTGCAAAGGATTAAACCCGATATGAGTGAAGTGGAGATAATTCGTACATTAACTTTATTAAACGAAGAAATCCAAGAACTCAAATTGGGTGATAGGATTTATAATGATTTACAAAGTAAATGATTTACAATTCCTATGGAATTCAATTCCTATGGAATTAAACAACGTAAATAAAAGAGGGATGAAATGGCAATACCAAGTATGACAAAAAGAAATCCATGTACTTATTTGAAAGAATATATGAATCAAGACGGTATGATTATAAAAGAATGGCAACGTGGTTATGTACAGGATAGGAGTGTAAAGAATCAAGTCTATTTAATCAGTCCTGGCGTGGGTGGTGAAATGGACGAGAGATGGTATGATTATATTGATGTAAAATTAACGAAAGGTCATTGGACTAATAAACGACCACCCGTTAGTAAGAAGAGTTTTTGGACACGAGCCAAGTAAATGATTTCAATTCCTATGGAATTCAATTCCTATGGAATTATACAAAGTAAATGATTGAATCGCGATTAATGAATGGAGTCATGGAGTTTTGTCAAATTTCGATAAGTTAAATAAACTAAAACCAAAGCTTAATCTTGAAAGGAGTATAAAACAAATCCTAATGATTATCAAAGAACCTCATAAGGTTTATGGTCATGGAGTGGGTTCAAGAATTGATATAGAAAAAATAAACGCTCGTTTAGAATTGATTGAGTCAACTTTATTGGATATAAAAGACCATCTTGGTTTACTAACTAGTATGGATAAATTAAGTATGTTGGGTAAAGAGCCATTAAAGAAAGATAACTTCACACATAAGATACAAGAAGCTAATTGGTATGTTTATATCTTAAAGTGTGGTGATAAAAGTATTTATACAGGAATGGGTAAGGGAGAGATTGAAGAGAAAATGCAAGAACATCTGGATAGTAAGGGAAGTAAGTATGTGAGTAGTAGAGGAATGTTTAAACTTGTATGGAGTAAGGATGGATTTACGGCAAGTGAAGCATTAACGGAAGTACATAGGATTAAATCATTAGGAATGGAGCAATTGTCCTTGATGATTAAAGGTAATTGAATTACATGGTAATTGAATTCAATTCCTATGGAATTAAACAAGGTAATTGAATTACATGGTAATTGAATG
>Ga0209657_1000765_pt1 | contig 20359 bp, 18 predicted proteins | sample SaaInlV_100m_DNA_FD_184650 | JGI IMG/M metagenome (GOLD analysis project Ga0209657, IMG submission 184650) | Marine microbial communities from expanding oxygen minimum zones in the Saanich Inlet - SI037_S3LV_100m_DNA (SPAdes) (version 2) | ecosystem: Environmental > Aquatic > Marine > Intertidal... | reverse complement strand
AAAGTCTAATTTACGAGTTCCTCCGCAGAATATTGATTCTGAAAAAGCGCTCTTGGGTTCTATAATGCTCAAGCCTGATATTTTAAACGAGATCACTACTATCATCTCTCCTGATTCTTTCTACGCTGAAAAGCATAGGATGATATACAAAGCAATATTTGAACTTTTCGGCAAAAACGAACCTATTGATTTACTTTCTGTATCATCAAAGATGAAAGAGAAAAAGCAGTTAGAGCAAATCGGTGGAAGAGGTTATTTGTCAGAGCTTGTAAATCTAGTCCCCTCTGCAGGTAATGCAAAGCACTATGCAGGACTTGTACAAAAAACAGGAATGATGCGCTCACTTATAAATGCAGCGGACTATATTTCACAACTTGGATACGACGAGGGACACGACTTAGACGAAATGTTAGACAAAGCAGAAAAGAAGATTTATGAAGTTACAGAATCCCCTACTCTACACAAATTCACAGAGATCAAAGATTCACTCGGTGAAGCGTGGGACAGGATTGACCATTTACATAAATCAAAAGGTGAGCTTCGTGGAGTACAAAGTGGATTTAAAGATTTAGATAATATGCTTTCTGGTTTCCAGAAATCTGACCTCATCATACTCGCTGCTCGCCCTTCTATGGGTAAAACAGCTCTTGCCCTTGATATCGCAAGACAAGCTGCAACAAAACATAATGTGCCTGTGGGGATATTCTCCCTTGAGATGAGCTCACAGCAACTAGTGGACAGAATGCTTGCATCAGAATCTAATGTAGACGCATGGAAGCTTCGTACAGGACAACTTACAGTAGACTCAGAATTTGATAAGATACGAGAAGCTCTAGATTCTCTTGCTAAAGCACCTATATTCATAGATGACCAGCCAGCAAACAATATCCTTAAAATGCGTTCTGTGGCACGTAGACTCAAAAGTGAACGTGGTATCGGACTTATAATAGTAGACTATTTACAACTTATGGCGCCGACAAACACCAAAGCTTCTGATTCTATGACTCAACAAGTTACAGAGATTTCTCGTTCACTTAAGACGATGGCACGTGAACTTGAAGTACCTGTGATTGCCCTCTCTCAGCTCTCTCGTGCTATTGAACAGCGTCGTGGAAGACCAAGACTATCTGACCTTCGTGACTCAGGTTCTATTGAGCAAGACGCAGACGTAGTAATGTTCATACACAGAGAAGACAAAATGAATGATGAATCTGAAAAGACAAATATCGCAGAGATATTAGTAGAAAAACATAGAAACGGCCCAGTCGGTAAGGTAGATCTATATTTTGATGAAAAGAGAGTTACATTTAATAGTATAGATAAGAGTAGTTTTGGTGACTTTGCAGAAACCGAAGAAGCTAGTGTAGATTTTTAATGAATACAATAAATAAACTAACAGAATTGTTTTCTAAATTCCCCGGTATTGGACCGCGACAAGCGAAGCGTTTCGTATATTTTTTGCTTACTAGAAACGCTTCTTTTTTAGAAGAGCTGTCTCGCCTATTACTAGAAATTAAAAAAGAAGTGTCTACTTGTGAGTCTTGTATGCGTTTCTTTTCAAACCCACTGCACAATACTAAAGTATGTGAGATTTGTAGAGACTCAAACCGACACAACGATATGCTTATGATAATAGAACGTGATGCTGACTTTGAAAATATAGAAAAAAGCAAAATCTACGAAGGTAAGTATTTTATACTCGGAGGTAAAGTGCCAATACTAGAAAAAAATCCTGAAAATAGAATTAGAGTTAGTCAGTTAAAAGAGAGGATAAAAGATGAAAATATAAAAGAAATTATCCTAGCACTTTCAGTAAATCCAGATGGAGAAAATACAGAAAGATATGTAAGAGAACTGTTAACGCCGCTGGCGGAGAAGGACTCTATAAAGATCACAATGCTCGGGCGTGGACTTTCTACCGGCATAGAGCTAGAGTACCCAGATTCAGACACTCTTAAGAATGCATTTAAAAATAGAACATAAAAAAACCACTTATCTTTAGATAAGTGGTTTTTTTATTATTTAAGAGATTCTATCTTTACTGTATTAAAAATCTGTCTATGCCCCCTCTTTTTATTGTATCGAGATTTTGACTTGAATTTGATTACATCTATTTTCTTTGCTTTTCCTTCTTCTATAAAGCTTCCGACAACCTTTGCCTTTTCTATATACGGTGCTCCAAGCTCTGTATCTTTACCGTTATCAGTAAGAAGCACTTTATCAAAAGTGATTTTGTCGCCTGCTTTATGTTCGCCTGGGAGCCGCTCTATCTTCACTGTATCCCCTTCAGATACGCGATATTGCTTACCCCCAGTCTCTATTACTGCAAATTCTTTCATATTAGCTATATATTAACCTATATTAAGAATAAATCAAGTTATTCCTCCTTTTCTGGCTTTTCTATGAAAACAGTGTCTATTTCAGCTGATTCGCCTGTTATTTTAAGTACATCTTTATCTATCTTTCCGAGCTCTTTTGAAGCTGAATTATAGTGATTTACAGTAGTAGAAAGTGAGTTGCCAACCTTCTTAAAGTACTCGTCATAGCTCTTTAGGTGCCGTGTAAGCCCCTCTACTTGCTTCCCTATCTGCTTTGCAGACTCTTCTATCTTGAATGCTCTAAAGCCGTATAGCACTGACTGCAAATACGCCGCAAATGTCGTTGGTGATACGATAATCACATTCTTATCTTTATAAGCATAGTCTATCAAGCTCCTAGTGTTGACCTTCACTGATCCTACTTCATTTACAAGCAGGTCATAGTAAATACCTTCAGCTGGAATGAACATAAACGCAAACGGCAACGTACCATCTTTTGGTTTTATATATTTTGCTGTCTCATCTATCCTTTTCTTAAGGTCATTTTTAAAGTCTTTCTCAAGCTCTGCTTTTCTATGCTCATCGTCTTCGTTTACTATACGATTATAATTATCAAGTGAGAACTTTGCATCAACCGGTATCATTCCTTCTTTTGTCACTATCACAGCATCTACTGCTTCCCCACTTTCAAACTGATACTGGAGTTTATAAGCTGTCGCAGGTAAGATATTACTCAAGATGAGCTCCAGAGATGCCTCGCCTAAGTTCCCTCTTTGCTTCTGATGTTTTAGTACTTTTTCTAAATTCTGTAATTGCTCTGCAATAGTAAATACTTGTTTATTAGACTCATTTGTCTCTGCAGTACTTCTAGAGATGTCCATCATATGTTTGGTCATCTGCTCATTTACGTCCTGCACAAGCTTTTGTGACTGACCGAACTGATGTCGCATGGACTCACTCATCTGCTTTGTGCTCTCACCAAACTTACTGTCCATCACTCTTGTGAGCTCTTGAAGTTGGTTTTGGATAAGCATATTGGACTGACTGTCATTCTTACCTCCCTTTTTACGCATAACAAACCAAACAATCACTCCGTTTATAGCAGTGAAGACAACTAATATTATTACGATTAATCCAATAGCGCTTGTCATATTAGGTCAATTCTACCACATTATTTCTTCCTGAAGAATAAGTAGTATTTTGCTATCTCTATGGTTGCGAGGTTAAATAGTCCAAGTATACCAAGAGTTACAAACTGTGGTGTTGTAAGTGTAGTGAGTGATAGTAATGTCCTAAGTGGTGAGAGTGATATAGCGGCGACAAGAAGCGCAAGACTAAAGAAGAAAGCGACTATTAAGAACTTGTTTGAGAATATATTTATCTTGTGAAGCGGTGTGTCAAAACTCTTAAGTGAGAACGTAAAGAACATTGAGTCTATAGAGATAGCTACGAACATCATTGTACGTGCTGTATCTACTGGCACTCCCATCTTTAGGAGTAAAAAGTATAAGGCTGCAAGTACTACGCCTGTCACTACTCCAATGGTCAAAATAAATTTCTTTATCTTTGGCGTAAGTATGTTTTTAGACTGATGTGAACGTGGGTCGCGCTTCATAAGGTTCTTATCTTTTTTCTCAAAAGCAAAAGCAAAACTCATAAGCCCCTCTTCTATAATATTTGCCCAGAGGATCTGTGCTGGGAGAAGTGGGATAGGTGCGCCAAATGCAAGTGCACCGACTATTATAAATACTTCCACAAAACTCGTCGAAAGTAAGTAAGAAAGAATCTTTTTTAGATTATCAATTATTTTCCTTCCCTCTTCTATAGCAGACACTATTATAGAAAAACTGTTATTAAGAAGTATTATATCTGCTGCTTCTTGTGCTACTTCTGTACCACTTCCTACAGCGATGCCAATATTTGCAGAGCGAAGTGCAGGTGCGTCGTTTATACCGTCTCCTGTCATCGCCACAATCTCGCCGTCGCCACGTAAAAGTCTTACTATACGCAACTTCTGGTCTGGTAACATGCGTGAAAATATTTTTACCTTTTGGAGTGTTTTTAAAAGTTGTTTGTCATCTTGGAGTTCTGTGTCACTACCTAAAAGCGCATAGTCATCTTTTGTTGCAATCCCAACCTTTATAGCAATGTTTTTTGCAGTTTCTGGATTGTCTCCAGTAAGCATAATCACTCGCGCACCTGCGCCTTTTACCTTTGCTATAGACTCTTTAGCATCTTCACGAACCGGATCTTCAAATGCCATAAAGCCTGCAAAGACCGTCTTCTCTGCGAGACTTTTGCTTTTTTGATTCTTCTTGTCTACAACTACTCCGTCTGACACCTTCTCCCAGTTTACGTCTTTATATGACACACCAATGAAACGCATCCCTTGCGCACTCTTCTTTTTCTGGATTTGCTTAAAGGCTGAATAATCTTCTGTCGAAAGTTCTGTCACCTTTCCGTTTTTGAGTACATGAGTAGAGTGGTCTAACAATGTCTCTGGTTCTCCTGAAAAGTAAGCCCTGTTTCTTTTGTATTCTTTATTTTTATTTAGAGATACTGCAAATCTATTTTTAGATTCAAATTTTAGAAAATCCATTCTTTTATTCTCTTCTTCCAATTCATCTTGTGAAATCCCCATCTCAAGTGCTGCGACTAATATTGCTTTTTCTATTGGTCTACCATGTACTGTGAGCTTCCTTGGAGCATCCTCTCCTTCCTCTACAAAAGCGTCAGATGCTAAAGTAGCCATCGTAAGCAGAACTTTGTCATCATCTGTTATGTCTTTTGAACTATCTCCCAGAGACTCTAGTGTATATAAAGATGCAAGCTTCATCTTAGCTTCTGTAAGTGTACCTGTTTTGTCTGTAAGTATTACGGTAGTGGCACCCAATGTCTCCGCAGCAAGTAAATTTCTCACCAAACCGCCGTATTTGAGTATAGACTCCATACCAAGTGCTAGTACTACCGTGACAGCTGCTGGAAGCCCCTCTGGTATAGTAGCCACAGCAATAGCGATAGCGATAAGGAACATCTCGCTAAATGGCTCTCCACGAAGCATTCCAAGTCCAAATATAAGCACCACTGCGGCGATTATTATATAAACAAGAAAACGGGCTACTTTACGTATACTATGTTGGAGCGGAGTCACTTGGTCTCCTATATTGCCCAACTGTTTTGCTATAGCTCCAACTTCAGTATTTTTCCCTGTTGCTACGATGACACCTATACCGTTCCCAGAAGAAACAAGCGTGCCCATATATGCCATGTTTTTACGCTCTGCAAGTGGCTTCTTATGTATAAGCGTATCTGCATTTTTATGCATCGGCGCCCACTCCCCAGTGAGCGAAGCTTCGTTCATAGAAAGATTATTCGCCTCAATTATCCGTATGTCAGCTGGCACTTGTGAACCACCTTCAAGCACTACAATATCCCCTGGTACAAGATCTTCTGAGAGAATAATTATTTTCTTACCATCTCTTATTACAGTCGCACGTCGTACTTGTGATTTGTTTAGCTTTTCAAATGCTTTTGATGCTCGCTCTTCTTGAAAGACCCCTATTGTGACATTTATAAAAAGTGCAGCGAAGATAACAATAGAATCTAAAAACTCACGGAGGAATAGCGTAATAACTCCAGCAGCAAGCAAGACAATAACAAGAGGGCTTTTAAATTGCTTTATAAGTTTATCAAGTATTGTAAGCTCTTCTTTTGTTTCAAAGATGTTTTTACCGTATCTGTTCTGGAGTACGCCTACTTTCTTTTGAGTTAAGCCATTCTTAAAGTCAGCGGACAATGTCCGTTTAATATCCGCCGGCGCAAATGTCTCCCACGATATATGTCGTTGTTTTAGCATTCTATAAATTATAGCAGAATTGTTTTGATATATGGAGATTTCCTGTTAATATTTAAGTATTATGTTACACACAGACATTAAAGAGAAAATAAAAGAAGCTATGAAGGCTCGTAATGAAGTGGAGCTTTCTGTACTTCGTGGGCTTTCTACTGCCTTTACTAATGAACTAGTAGCCAATAAGAAAATGCCAAGTGATGTACTTTCTGATGACGAGGTTCTTGCTGTGATCAAAAAACAGGCAAAACAACGTAAAGACTCAATAGAGCAGTTTAAAGCAGGCGGTAGAGATGAGCTTGCAGAAAGTGAGCAGAAAGAGCTTGAAATACTTGCTGCATATTTACCAGAAGAGATGAGCAAGGATGAAGTAGAAAAGATAGCAAAAGCAAAAAAAGAAGAGATGGGGGTGACAGACAAATCAAAGATGGGAATACTTATGGGAGCGATAATGAAAGAAACTAAAGGAAAAGCCGACGGCTCTGTAGTGAAAGAAGTTGTAGAGAAATTATTTTAGTTGCTCCTCAAGGACCCTCCTCCGCTTCATTTCATTACGCCGAGGAAAGTCCTTCTCCCGCAACAAAAAAACCGCGCTGCCAAAGGCAGCGCGGTTTTTTGTTAACTTGTCCTGAGCTTGTCGAATGGATTATTCTACGATCTCTTCTCCTATAGCTGTAAACATAACCTCTACTGGATCTCCTTTACCATCTGAAAGAAGTAAATCTTTTGTAAGATCAAAAGCATTGTCACCATCATCCTGGCGGATTGCTGCATGATATGTCTTGCCTGCTTCCATTCCTCGTAATAGCTCTACTGTTCCAGAGTTTACACCTGCTAAGAATAGTTGTGCACCAAGTGCATTACCAAGTAGGCCGTTAACGTCTTCGTGTATTACCACCCAACCTGTGTTTTCAAGTGTTACTAATTCAACATTTACCATAACACCTGCTTGCTGGTCACGGACAAGTATTGCGTTCTCACCTGAAAGGGTTACATCAGAAGCGCTAGCTTCCATTTCTGTATCCGCATCCTCTACTACTACAGGCGCTGCAACATTCCTCATTGGAAGCCACGCTCCGAAAAACCCTATTATAATACCCACTATAAAGGTAACGATAACCTTCATACTGAAAAAACTTTCTCTTTCCATATTATTATTTTCTGTTACTTGTAATAATTCCATAAATTTAGAATGCCTATATTTTACACCTTTATATGCCAAAATTAAACCTTGCACAGACCCTGACTTTCTTTCATAATATCTTCTAGTTTTTGACCCTTTAAACCTATAGATTTTAGAGCATTGTCATTTTCTTCTAGATTTCTACACAGGACGATCCCCTTCTTCATGAGTTTTACCTTCTGCGCTGACGTGAGTGTTGTAAGGGCTGTTATAGGGTGTATTCCTGTCTCATCTATCAGGTCTTGTAGTCCTTCTCCTTTTGGATAATTCCACGATATTAGTTTCATCCCCACACACTTACTATATTTGATAGCATTTTTACTAAATCTAGTATTTGTTATGAGCCAATCCTCACTTATAAGTTCTTTACCGTCTTTTTGTTCTTTTTTTCTTATATCTTCAAAACGAGAGTGCACATAAAGCGCCACTTTTAAATCAGAAGCTATGCTAAGTTTATTATGGAATTTTATTTCTGCGCCGATCTTCTTTCCTTTTATTTCTGCGAGGATATCTACTTCATGCTCCACACACTCACCTTGTACCATAGTACCTACTTTTATATCTTTATATCCTTTTGCTTTCAAAATCTCTGCGATAAAATTCTCAAACGGATATCCACTTGGACCAAGCGCAAGTATTGCACGTTTAAGTGAATACTTCGCAGCAACTGGTCGTTCTATATGTTCTAAGTGCTCAAATGCATGTTTATAAATTACGTCTGTAGTCATCCCGTCCTTAAGCTCAACTTCAATCTTTCCTATCACCTCTTGTGTCGCAGTGTCTGATGCGCCAGAGCGCCTAAGTGACCTACGGAGCTTTTCCACATCAAATGCTTCTGCTGTCCCGTCTTGTTTTATGATCGTTACTTGTTTCATTACTTATATAATATCATATAAATTAGCCTAAATGCCTTATTTCTTGAAGAAACGAGGTATTTAGTGCCAAAAAGCTTGACTTTTCCCACTCATCTGATATTATCTCGTCAGAAATACAAAAACTTATATCGTAGTACATTGAAATTTAGGAAAGGATTGGTGGAAAAAATGGTTGATAAATTTGAGGCATACATGGCTGAGTTCTTCTTAATTAATAAGGGTGCTAGGTTTTGGATGCCAGGATCAACGGTATGTTTAATAGTAGCGATTTTCATATCTATTGCTTGTAGTTATCTTGCACTATTAAGCTATAATAGTGACCCATATACATTAAATGATTCTCTTTTAGAATTTTTTTCACTTAATACACCAGGAATGATTACTACCATAATCGCAATGTTTATATTCTCTTTTTTCCTTAGAGTAATTTTTCGGTCTCTTAAACAAATGAGAGATCTACCAGAATACATATTAGGAGAAGCCGGGGATTTGCTAGAGAATCTCTCTCTTGAGAAAGGTAAAGGTCCCGAAGGATTGCTAGAGCGTCTAGAAATTTTAATATTTTCTCAGACACTTAAGAGTCTGCTCAAAAAATCAAAAGAAGTAGGTGGAATTAAGCTCTTAAAAGAATGGTTGATAAAATATAAAAAACTAAAGGAATCTGACTCAAGAATTAATAGTATTGAAGAAGAAGAAAACGAAATCACAACTGAATTAAAGACTGAAAAAGAAGAGAGGGATAGCTTGAAGAGATCTCTTGTTCCGTAAGATTATTCAAATTTCTGCACAATAAGACAAAGGCATCTTAGCTCACACAGCTAAGATGCCTTTTTTCTATTCTATGATTCCTCCTCCTAGACATTCCTCACCGCTATATACAACGATAGACTGCCCCACAGCTACTGTATCCTGATTTTTATCAAATTCAATCATCACTTGGGAACCCGGCTTCCAAGTGATTTTACAATCCTGTAATTCTTGCCTGTAGCGAATACGCGCTTTGTATTTTTTATTTGTATCTGGCGTTCCACTTATCCAATTAACATCTTTTATCTTTATATTTTTAGTGTCTTTCTCTGAGCTTTCTGTAGTATGCGACACTGTAATAGTATTATTTTTAATATCTTTTGAGATTATATAATACGGTTTATCGTGAGTACCTTTATCTACTATCGTAAACCCGTGCCTCTGACCAATGGTTAAGAATGTCACACCGTCATGCTCGCCTATAACTTTCCCACTTTCATCTAATACACTTCCCTTTTTCTCTTCAATATAGTTCTTAAGAAAATCTGCAATATCAAGCTTACCTATAAAACACAGCCCTTGGCTATCTTTTTTCTTTGCAGTTGAAAGTTCAAACTTTTCTGCAAGCTCTCGTACTTTCGTCTTTGGGAATTCCCCCGTCGGGAATAGTGAACGTTTTAATTGCTCTTGTGTAAGAGTCCACAAGAAATAAGTCTGATCTTTATTGTCGTCATTGCCTACTAACATTTTGTATTTACCACCCTCTTCCCTGATTCTCGCATAGTGCCCTGTGGCTATGTAGTCCGCACCGTCTTTTAAAGCTTTATCTAAAAATGCACCAAATTTAACTTGCTTATTACACATTACATCTGGGTTTGGAGTATTCCCTTCTTTATATTCAGCAATCATATAGTCAATAATCCCTTCTTTATATTCTTTCTCTAAATCAAATGTTAGAAACGGTATACCAAGCTTCGCACATACTCGCATCGCATCTAACCTATCGCGCCTCCAATCACACGGCAAAAAGTCAGGGTGCCATACTTTTATGAACACACCTGTTACGTTATAACCTTGCTCCTTCAGGAGCGCAGCAGCTACAGAACTATCTACTCCACCAGAGAGCCCTACAAATACTCTTCGACTCTGCTCAGGGCATGCCTTTTTACCTTTAGATTCCATCTGCCTATAAAACCATAAAAAAATACTTTCGTCTAATTTAAGTAGATATTCTTCTTTCGTACATGCTCTTTAAATGTCACGCTATAGTGCATATTTCCATTCATATCAGATAAGAAAAATATATAGTCCGACTCTATTGGGTTTATTGTAGCGAGTATAGAATCAAGTCCTGGGTTTGAAATAGGCGTTGGAGGAAGTCCTTTATTAGTATAAGTATTGTACGGATGGTCTTCACGCAAATCTGCTGTGGTCAGAGTAAACGAATTCTTGCCATTTGCATAACTAAACACAGCGTCTACCTGAAGAGCCATTCCTATTCTTATCCGCTCCCATAGAATCCCTGAGATTGTCCTCCTTGTCTCTGTAGTCCTAGCTTCTTCTTCTAAGATAGACGCCATTTTTATTATCTCATCTATTGGTATTCCAGACGCTCTTATTTCTTCATCGATTTCTGCTATCTTTTCTATGAAGTTATTGTTAAGTTCACGCGCTACTTCTTTTGCTTCTACATTAGGTAAAAATAGATAAGTATCTGGGAACAAATACCCTTCTTTGCCAGCTACTAGTACCATGAACTCTTCTCTATTGAACGAATCTGATTTTGCTTCAAGAATCCTGCCTATCTCATAATTAGTAGCACCTTCTGGAATCACAACTTCTATTAAGTTCAAATCAAAATCTCCTGTTGTGATTCTCTTCGCCACACTCCAAACACTTTCTTTTTCATCAAAAAAGTAATCTCCAGAAAGTACTCCCTTCTCGCCATTAAAGATTATTGCAAGGTTCCTCAACCACAAAGACGACCGCACAATACTCTGCCTCTTAAGTTGATTTGCAACATCAGAAAGAGTACTGCCTTTTTCTATAGTTATGGTGCTTTCTCTAGGAAACTCTGAGGGAGCTCTCCATATCGCAACATAAAAGGCAGACACTACTATAAAAAGTGCAGCAGCAATCAGCACTGTTTTTCTTTTATGATAACTCAAATATATGATTGTTTTTCTATGGTATTTTGAGAAAAACTCTTTTAGTGTTCGTGATAAATTATACATATGTTAGATTGGAAGATCTGATGGTGCTTCTGATTTCTTTGAAGGCACTCTGCTTATTGTAGGCGTCTTCACATTACTTCCTGGGAAGTGGTACATTGTAGCAAGTTCTTCTGTGTTCATCACAAATGGCTGTGTCTTATATGGATGGAAAAAGTATGACCTTCTTCTATATGCGTCAAAAACTCTTCTTCTTGTATAGTTTTTAAGCTTTCCTTTATAGTCTTGCCACGGATAATCAAAATTCGTCATATACCGTGTCGGTATAAACTGATTTAACGTATTTGAGTTAAATTGTTTTGTAACACCAATAAGCCCTACGATATTAACTGGACGAAATTTATCTTTGTCGGCTATATAAATACCACGTATACCTACATCAAAAGCAAGTTTTGTAAGACTTCTTTCAATAGAAGCAATCGTGTCCTGCTCACCTTTACTCAAACTCGGTATCTCTGGGAACCCTGCTGGTGATAAATTTCGTGCACTTTTCGTTTTTGGGTCTCTTTGCATTAATTTATTAATCTCATCTTCTACTTCATCCTTCCATCCAGTTGTACCAAACCAAGTACCTTTCTTTTTCTTTTCATTTTTATTTACTCGTATCATTATTTGAAGCCAAATCTGCTCTCCTTTACCAAGACCTCCCATAAATTCAATCATTGGTGCCATAGGATCTATTTTAAACTCTTCTTTAGGGTCTTTATCAAGTCCATAATCAATATATGTTTTTATAGGATATGCATCAGCTTCTTTGAGTTTAAAATCAGCACCCCAAAGACTTTTCTCATTCAAATCAAATCTAATCATTTTTGTATAATCATCTGCCTCTATTACTTCCACTTCAGGGTATTGTGCATATATCTGAGCTTCTACTACTTCTCTCCAAAATGTACGAGTTCTTATAAAAAACTTTACCTCACCTTCAATAGAGGCTATCTCCATTGAGAAAGTTGTCCTTGCTTTACCTATAATAACTCTGTCAAACCACGTAGCCTCTCCACCGCTTTGATGAAGACCACTAAACACAGACTCCATAGCAAGCGGTGACTTTAATATTTCCCTTGGAAGCTTTACTTCTAGTAGGACATGTTCTTGCTTATGAAAGAAATTTATCCTTACATATATTTTCCAAAATTTAAAGAAGATATAAAGTAAAAAAAGAGGCAACCATATAGGATACAATACCCATATTATAGAAAAGATGTCATTAAACAGCTCTGGAGCCATCCTTAATAGAACATAAAGAATAACAATCAATACAGAAATTAAAAACCCAAAGACTGGGAATCCTACTTCATCGCCAATAAATTTTAATGCTTTGTCACCTGCCATATGTATATATAATACCACGAAAACAATACAAGAAAACACCCGTAAGCTTCAGCTTACGGGTGTTTTCTTGTTTATTTAGCTAGTGAGTACTCTCCTTTCTTATTTACTTTGAAAAAATTTCTATTTTGTAGATTCACTATGATTGTATTATCTTTTATATATCGCTCTTTTCTAACCTTACTTATGATATCTTCTCTTGTAAGAGGTCCGTTTTTCTTTAGAATTTCAGAAATAACATCTTTTACAACACCACTTGAATATCCCCACTCTCTAAGTGCATAGAGTCCTCTTCCTACAAGTACAAAACGTGGGTCTTTAATAAGTTCATTGTGACATGTTGCCGTGTGAGCCTTTCTCGCAAAGAAATCCCCTATTGCTTTTGAAACTTCAGTAAAGTGCATTGGTGAACCATGCTTCTTGATAGCCAAGTATGCATAATCACGCATTCCTTTTACCTTAACATTTGAAGATTCTGCAACACCCCATTCTCCAAGAGGATTTTTGCCGAGCATCTTAGAAATCATTAACCATCGTTTTGCATTGTCATCATTTCTATATTTTTTATTTAAATCTTTTACTTCACCCAAGAATCTAGAAAGTAAATCTTGTTCTGAAACAAGGTCTTCATAAGAAAGACTTTTATAAACATTCTTAAGGCCTTTGCTTACTGTATTTTGAAGATCGTTGTCTGTATACCAATAACTCTTAAATTCGTCTCCTTCTTTTTCTTTATTAAATTCGTCTCCAAGATCAAGTAAAAGTAGCATATGGTTCTGAGCACTTGCATCTCTTGATACTAATTCCATTAGCTCGTCTTCCGCGACGATACCACCTAAAGAGTCAATAGCTGAAGATAGCTCATTGAGTGTTGGTTGTTCGTTTGAAAATATGTCTGATTTTCTAATACTCGCTAATGCTGCATTCTCAATCTGTCGTACACGCTCTCGTGTGATACCGTATTTATTCCCTATTGCTTCAAGGGTCATTTTGTTAGGACTCTTACCAAGGCCGTATCGATTAGTAACCACTTCTCGAGCACGATCAGGAAGCACGACTAAGATGCGCTTTGTGACTTGTTTTGGCTTAAATGTTATTGCTGCAGACATATTAAGTGTTAGTAAATGATTAAGTATTAAATTATTATTATTTGACTATACTATACTTTTACCATAAAAGCAAATATTATGCAAGAGAGATTAACTCGTGACAATACTGACGATTTTGCCCTTTATATATATCACCTTTTCTACATTTTTACCTTCTGTCCATTTCTTTACATTCTCATCTCTCAGAGCCTTTTCTTTTACTTTTTCTTCTGTCTCGTCCACAGATACCTCAATAGAACCCCTAACCTTTCCGTCTATTTGGATGGCTATTTGAGCTGTCTCCTCAATAGTCTTTATTTCATCATATTCTGGCCATTTTTGACTCAAGACTGAATCTTTTCCACCAAGCTTTTCCCAAAGCTCTTCAGCTGTGTGTGGAGCAAATGGGGCAAGCAGAACAAGCAAACTTGCATAATCCTCTTTTGCTATTTCCTCTTTCTTTTCCATTTCATTTACAAGTATCATAAGTGTACTAATAGCAGTATTGAATTTCATCGTTTCAATATCTTCTCCAACTTTTTTGATTGTGCTATCAAGTGCTATATTAGACTTTATGTCTTTTACTTTTTCGTTTATCCTCCATACTTTTTCAATGAATCTTCTTACTCCTACTATATTATCAGTACTCCATGCTATTGCCTGGTCAAAAGGTCCCATAAACATTTCATACAAACGTAAACTATCTGCACCAAAGTTTTCTACCACTTCATCTGGATTTACTACATTACCTTTTGATTTGGACATCTTCTCTCCCCCTTCTGCCAATATCAAACCATGCGAAGTCCTCTTCTGATATGGTTCATGTGTTGGTACTACTTTTATGTCATATAAAAATTTATGCCAGAAACGTGAGTACAATAAATGAAGTGTTGTATGTTCCATCCCTCCGTTATACCAGTCCACTGGTGTCCAGTATTTAAGATTCTTCTCATCTGCAAACGCTTCGTCATTGTCAGAGTCAGCATAGCGCAAATAGTACCAAGAAGAGCCTGCCCAGTTTGGCATTACATCTGTCTCTCTTTTGGCTTCCCCACTACAGCTTGGACATTTTACATTTACCCAATCTGTAGCTTTAACAAGTGGCGACTCTCCAGAGTCAGTTGGCTTGTAGTCTTCTATCTCTGGAAGCTCTATTGGTAAATCTTCCTCTGGTACTGCCACAGACCCACACTTCTGACAGTGAATAATAGGTATTGGCTCTCCCCAATAACGCTGACGTGAGAATACCCAGTCACGGAGTTTGTATTTGACAACTTTCTTACCATTAACTTTTTTAATAACTTCATCTTTATCAACTAAATTTGATTCAACGATTAGTAAGTTAAATTTATTTGCAAAGTCATTATCCCTTTCATCATAAGCAGGAACTGCCATTATTGCCCCTGTTCCGTACTCCACCATTACATAATCAGCTATAAACACAGGTATCTCTTCTTTATTTGCAGGGTTTATAACCTTAACACCTTTTAATTCTACTCCTGTTTTTTCTTTTCCTTCTGCGGTTCGCTCTATTTCTGTCTTCTTTTTTGTATCTTTAATATATTTTTCAACCTCATCAAAATTTGTAATTTGCTCTTTAAGTTTCTGTACTAACTGATGCTCCGGTGCTAACACCATATATGTCGCACCGAAAATAGTATCTGGCCTTGTAGTAAAGACATCTATTTTTTCATCTCTTCCTTTTATATCAAAGCTTATCTCAGCTCCTTCACTTTTTCCTATCCAGTTTCTTTGTTGTATTTTTATAGGCTCCAAATAATCTACATCATCGAGATCTTTATCAAGCCTATCTGCATACTTTGTTATCGCAAGCATCCACTGCTCTTTCTGCCTCTTCTCTGTCTCTCCACCACAACGCTCACAATGTCCATCTACCACTTCTTCATTGGCAAGGCCAATCTTACAAGACAAGCACCAATTAATAGCAACACTCGCTTTATAAGCCAGACCTTTTTTAAACATCTGCAAGAAAATCCACTGTGTCCATTTATAATACTTGGGGTCAGTCGTATTTATCTCTCGTGACCAATCAAAAGAAATGCCAAGCATTTTAATCTGCCTTCGGAAGTTGTCTGTATTTTGTTTTGTTACTTCTCTCGGATGTATTCCAGTTTTAAGTGCATAGTTCTCAGTAGGTAGTCCAAAAGCGTCCCAGCCTATTGGGAAAAGTACATTTTTACCCTCTGCCCTCCTCTTGCGAGCTATTACATCCATACCAATGTATGGTCGTGGGTGTCCAACGTGGAGACCATCACCTGATGGATATGGGAATTCAACTAAAAGATAAGATTTTTCTTTTTTAGAAAAATCTTCAGCTTTGTATGGCTCATCTTTCTCCCATTTCTCCTGCCACTTTTTTTCTATTTTTTTGTGATTATATTTCTCCATAAATCATAAGGTTAGTGAAGTGAAATATACTTTTTCAAAAGTCTGGCCGAGCAAAGCGAGGAGATCCGAAGATTTTTGAAAAAGCATATTTTACGAAACACTAACGATCTTTTTTTACTGGATACAAATCCGGATCTATCGTCCTCTCAAAACAAACTTCTCCAACACCGTGTGCCCAATTTGAATCCTCTATACCTGGACCACCAAATGGTTTTGCTATTCGTATATTTTCACCTGACAATCTAGCGTTTTCTTTATTAAACACTGCACATAATTCAAAACTTAAACTAGAAATTACATTGTATCCGTATCCTTCAAATGTTTGTTGATCAATTGGAACCATAAAACTTGATATAGGATCATCAAGCTCTTCTAAACTCTCTGGAAGTCTTTCTTTGTTCTGCCAAAATCTTATTACTTGGGATTGAATACCTTGTAAATCATGTACTTTTTGTTCATCAAATCGTACAAGCCTTTGACTTGTAGGAGAGCCAATAATAAAGAAGCCTGAAACAATTGCAATAAGAACAACCAAAGCTGTTATCCAGCCTATCATTTTGGCTTTTTTTACCTCTCTTTCCCACTTACCTTTTAAGTCATACATATAGTATCCGAACACAGCACCTGTGACTATAAGTACTGCTACTATCTTCAATACAAATTGTGTACTTAAGTCCCCTCCTAAGAATTCATTAATTAATCTTATAAGTTGAATGATTATAGTCACACCCGCCACAAACAATGTAAAGTAGATCAGCCACTTTCTTATCCAAAGCCCTTTCTTTTCAGGATTTTTACGTACATCTCTATTAAGCACTTTTGTAAGTACTAAATATGTTGGGAATATTATAATAAGTGATGCAATAGAGAAACGAACAGCCGATGAGAAATTCCCTCTATAGAAGTCGAGCTGATCTGGGAATAGTATATTTATATAATTAAATAATAGTGCAAGTAAACTAAATGCACTTACATAAAGCGCTACCATAGCACCCACATAAAGGAAGAAGTCCTTTGGTGTTACCTTTGTTTTTATATTTTCCATAATGCCTTAATTATATCCTAAACTCTATAACGTCGCCATCTTGTACTATGTATTCTTTACCTTCAGTCCTTGCCCAACCCTTCTCTCGCGCTGTAGCCATTGTTCCTGCCTCTACAAGCTTGTCATAAGAGATTATCTCAGCACGGATAAATTTATCTTTAAAGTCAGTATGTATTGCCATCCCTGCGACTGGTGCCGTAGAGTCTCGCAAGATTGTCCATGCGCGAGTCTCTTCTTTTCCTGTCGTAAAGTATGTTATCAAGTTTAAAAGTTCATAGCCTTTTCGTATCAAGTTATTGATACCGCTTTCTAGTACTCCAAACTCCCTTCTAAACTCATCTTTGTCGTCGTCACTTACATCTTTAAGTTCGTTTTCTACACTCGCATCTACTTCTACCCATTTGGAATTAGTACTCTCAAAGAAGTCCATAAGTCTTTGATATCTGTCGTCTTCAATGTTTTTACCATCTGATTTTTTATTAAGTACGTACAAAAAAGGCTTCATTGTTAAAAGATTTAATTGTTTTATCGCTAACACCTCTTTCTCATCTAAATCTAAAGAGTTTGCGAGTTTTCCTGCAGTTAGTGCTTGCTCCACTTTTTTTAATACTTCTTGTTCTATTATTGCATCTTTGTCTCCACCTCTTACTTCCTTTTCCATATTTGAAAGTCTTTTGGTAACAGTCTGTAAATCCGCTAGTATGAGCTCTAGGTTTATAACTTCTATATCATCAAGCGGATCTACTGCTCCGTTTACATGTACTACATCTGGGTCGTCAAATACTCTTATCACCTCTGCTATTGCATCTACCTCGCGAATATTAGACAAGAATTTATTACCTAAACCTTCACCCGTAGACGCTCCTTTTACAAGCCCTGCAATGTCTACAAACTCCACCGCTGCAGGGATAGTCTTTGCGGTATCAGACAGTCGGCTCAACACACCTAAGCGTTCGTCAGGCACAGCAACTACGCCCACTGATGGGTCTATGGTGCAGAATGGAAAGTTCTCTGCGGGAACTGATTTTTTTGTTAATGCATTAAAAAGTGTTGATTTGCCTACATTGGGCAAACCAACAATGCCGATTGTTAGTGAAGACATTGATATTTGATATTGGTATATAACCAGTTATTGTTAATTTTTCGTGATTTCCAGCGACTTTTTCTACTAATCTCCTTACTATCTCTTGTTTTGACTTAAAATTCAAGTCTTTTAGTAAAGATACTGTATTATCAACAAAGTCTTTTACCTCATCTTTACGAGGCAATTTACCACCAACCGCTGATTGGACCTCAATCTTAGCCGTATCTATTTGTTTTTTAAGTAAGATTATTCTGTTTTTAATAGGAAATAAAGATTCTTTAAGTTGATCTAGCTCTATAACTCCTGCGCCATAAGCTTTATTATACCTAGCCTCTTGTTCTTTTAAATTATTAATTTCTAAATGTGTCTCTGTAGTATCAACTGTTGAAGTGGCTTTATTTGAACTTGCTTTGTCTATCCATCTCTCTGCTTGTTTATATAATAATTCTGGTGAACTTAATAAGGTAACAATTTTTTTCCAAATAACATCATCGACTATACGAGCATTCAAACCCTTTGCTGAACAATTAGATTTTAATGGAAAGCTTTTTACCCTATCGGTACAACGATAGTATAAGTACTTACCATTTTGAGGACCTTCTCCAGCCCTACGACATCCACAAACACACCAAATTTTATGAGAAAGTAGGTATTCATTTTTTGTATTCCGCACAGACATTTGAGAGTTTGATGAAAGACGCTCCTGAGCTCTTTTAAATAAGTCTTCTTCAATAATTTTCGGTGTTGGTATTATAATCCATTCATTTTCTGGCTTACTACGACGACTAGTTTTTTTAATCTTCTTGTATACATCTTTTTTACGTGGGTTCTCTGGTATCACTGCATATGATGCTCCGTAGTGCCCCTCACCAATATAAGTCTTATTTCGTAGGAGTGTGCTTAATGTACTAGTACTCCAGACACCTCTTTTACTTTTACGTGGCTGTATGTTTAACTCTTGTAATCTTTTTACTATTTTACGTAAAGTCATACCCTCATCAGCAACCCACGAAAAAATATTCTTAACTATACTAACCTCTCGTTTGTTTACCTTATAAGATCCTTGCTCTTCACTTGTCTTTTTTATGAAATCGTAACCATAAGGTGCTTCTGTAGCGATTATATGTCCTTCTTTTGCTTTACGAACTTTTCCAAGCCTAAACCGCTCTGCAATTTTTGCTCTTTCATACTCTGCAAACAAACCTCTTACACCATAGAGAATTTTATCCTCACTATTTTTAGGAGCTGATACTGTAACAAACATAATCTCAACACTCGCTTCTTTCAACTCGTCCATTACTAATTCTTGATACGAATACCGACGAGCCAGTCGATCCGGATCATAGATTAAAACAGCCTCCCAAATTTTCTTTTTTGCATCTACACGTAACTGATCAAGGGCTGGACGAACAATGCTATCCCCACTCCACCCATTATCTATATATTGCTGAACAATTTTATAACCATGCTTATTAGCATATTCATTCACTGCTGAAAGTTGTGTTTCTATAGTACCCTCACTCTCTTGATTTGAAGTTGAGACTCTACCATAGACAGCAATTAATTTATTTGTTTTTTGTAAAGTTTTTTCAGTCATCTTGTTTGTTATTTTTATTCTTTTCCATAAACTTCTCTATTTCAGACTTAGAAATACGCCACAAAGAAGTATTACCAGTTCCAAGCTTATACCCTTTTAGGCTACCTTCTTTAAGCCAGCGTTCAATTGTCTTTTCATGAACTCTAAAGTACTTAGCCACTTCCTTTTTAGTTAGAAATTCCATAATTCTATTATACTCTTAATTGTCTGTAGTTGTCTATTTAGCTAATATTACTTTCTATTAATAACTTCGCTAAAAATGAGGTCAAAAACATAATCCAATCTCTTTTGCACCTCTCTTGCTTCTGTCTCTGATATGCCCCCAATAGCTTCATACAGGACTATAGGAGAATCTACTGGACACCTAGCAGTCCTACAATGTTTGTTTACAACCCCTTTTTTAATAGGCTGACAATCCATCGTTTAAAAGTCTAATTTTTTAGGGGTGGGGGGCATATAGAGAGCCCCGTCTATTCTACGTATAGTGAGACTCCTTACCCCTCCCCCAGAAGTCGTTATTTCATATCCTGCCTCATAAAGATTTACTTGAAGCTCCCCGAGTCTACGCGACAATATGTTTGATCCTTTGGGCCAATATTT
>Ga0209657_1000746_pt1 | contig 20545 bp, 26 predicted proteins | sample SaaInlV_100m_DNA_FD_184650 | JGI IMG/M metagenome (GOLD analysis project Ga0209657, IMG submission 184650) | Marine microbial communities from expanding oxygen minimum zones in the Saanich Inlet - SI037_S3LV_100m_DNA (SPAdes) (version 2) | ecosystem: Environmental > Aquatic > Marine > Intertidal... | reverse complement strand
GTCTGCAAGTTGGTAAATGCTTCAAAGTATTCAGGTACTTGTGTTGCCATGTTTATAACGAATATACATGATTATATAAAGGTTGTGTTTATTTTAAAGGCACTGCGTGCCGTTCCAAAAACTATAAATAACCTGACAAAACTTTAACAACTATGGTCAGTTTTAGAAAGTCTTTTGCTGGTGCCTTGTCCAAGCTTGGATTCATAGAGAAATCCTACACGGAAACTACCACCCGACCTAGTGTAGCCCAGCCTTACATGAGTACCGATACAGGTGCAAAACTACCAATTTTCCCATTCCCACTTACCATGATTTATGAGTTGGCAGATAACATTGATGCTTTAAGAATTCCAATCGAGACCCTCAACCGTGAAATGTTCAAGAACGGATTTGAAGTTGTAGAGAAATGGAAGTACAAATGTAATAATTGTTCCAAGGAGTTTCAATATGCACCTACCCCCGACAACCCTGACGAGCAGCCGTTTGAGGCTAACGGTGACAATGCACAGGCACACCCACGAAAGAAAAAGGCTGTAGAGGCAAAGGGACTTGTGTGTGACACATGTGGAAGTCACGACCTTGTCAGACCAGTGCCAGAACACAGAAAGACCTTGGAAAACTTGATGATGGAGCCCGTAAACAGCAACCAGCAAACCTTGGAAGACGTTGCACGTCAGTTGGAGAGGGACTTTGAAATTGCAGACAATGCATATTTGCTTTTGCTTAAGAATTACAAGATAGATGATGTTACAGGTGCGATAGACCAAGAGAAGACAATTATAAAAGAGATGTTGAGGATTGAGCCACCACAGGTGGCAATGATTGCTGACAGTGATGGGCGTATTGGTTATGACGACAAGAGAAACAAGATTTGGGTTTGCCCTAGATTTGAGCACAGGGATGCCAGACTTACCACCCCAAAATGTGACAGATGTGGAGCAGAGGCACTAAAGGCGGTAATTGAAGTTAACTCTGTATACTCTATAGGTATCCCACAACCTAAGAGAGTCATTTATGGAGAAGGCGAAGTTATTTGGAAGGCTGGAAAGTACAAGCCAAACTTGCTTTATGGATTTTCACCTATCTATTCAGTGTGGTCAAAGGCAATGTCCCTATCACACATGGACGAATATATTCGCAAGTACTTTGACAAGATGAGACCGCCACGAGGTATGTTGGTTATTTCTTCAAGAAACTATGACACCTTTAGAAAGAGTTGGGACGTACTTGAACAGAAAGCACAGGAAGATCCATACATGATTCACCCCCTATTGGTAGAGAATGACAAGGGTGGAAAGAACCCTGCACAGTGGTTGGACTTTACTGGTTCACTTAAGGAGTTGGAATTTATCGAGGTAAGAAAGGAGTTGAGAATGATTATCGGAGCCGTCTATGGCGTGCTTCCGTTCTATTATGGCGAGACCCCTGCTGGCTGGAGTCAGGAGGGATTGCAGGTTACAATTACAAACCGTGCTGTTCTATGGGGACAGGACACCTTAAAGAAGGCATTTTTCTCAAAAATTTCAAAGATGTTAAACATTGATGACTGGGAACTTCAGTTAAAGACTGGTGAGGAGACCGACAAGTTGAGAGACTTGCAGACTGACGGCATTGAAATACAGAACATGATGATGCTTCAACAGATGGGCTTTGACATTACAAGAACCCACACAGGTGAGTTTAAGGTGAGCAAGGAGACGGCACTGACGGCAGAAATGATGTTTGGAATGGGTGCAATCAATGGAAACCAGAACGGTGCAGGAAAGGGAGTACCAGCCCCTCAGGAAAAGACACAGTCGTTTGAGGGAGAGCCAAACAACATGAGACCAAGCGACATTGGCGGCACTGGACAGGGAAGTCCTACAAGCGGAAGCTCAATGAGCAAAAAGTCCGCATATCCAAAGGGAATCACCCCGTCAAACTTTGAGGTAGTAAAGAATACTTTGCAAACTGCTATGGATTATGATTGGAAAAAGACAAAGACCGTTGAGGAACTGAGAAAGGCTACTGGAATGACTGTAAGGGATGCAAGGGACATTGTTGCTGGTGAATTTGAAGGCGTAAAGAGATGGGAAGATGAGTGAGAGGGCTGAATGGGAATGGCTGACTGGAGATGACGAGGATGAGTAAGGTATATTGTACTAAAAAGGTAAGTTTTTATGTGACAAAGACAGAGGAAGAAGAGGAAGATGACTAAAACAATAACAACATTAACTTTTAGACGATGTAATCTGTGTGAAAGTTCTTCAATCAAGTGGCAAGACAATGAAGATGAAAATCATTTGTGTTACGAATGCATGGAAAGTGAAAATGACCGTGTTTTTGAACATGGAGACCAAGGTTGACCAAAAGATTTCACAAATGTGATGACACCTGTAAGATAAATCATACACCAAAGGCTTCATCTCCAAAGACTGTCAAAAAAATAATTGAAAAAAAACTCAAGGTACAGCCTGTCAAGCCACGCAAACTTGAAAAAAAGACCGAGGTCATCATTGATATAATGGAAATTGTAGATAAAATCAACAATACAAATGAAACTAACAAAGTTTTAGAAAAAACACTTATTAATCTAAGAAAGTTAGAGAAAGATATTGCCTGAAAAGTTAGAAACTAACGAAAACGCAAACGACATGACCAAAAAGCTTTGGGAAAAGCACCAAGGTGACGAATTTACCGCAGTAAACAACTACAAGGAGGGAGTATGTCTTGGCTGTATGAAGGTTGACAGGGCTGCCGCTACCATTGCTGACATTTGTGGTGATTGTGCTGGAAAAAAGGGGCGTGAGCCTCTCTTGGCAAAGGTTTGCGACAAATATTACGGGTTATGTTTCTTTTGCAACTCATACAAGTTCAATATTGAGCAGGTAAACGGAAGATTTTGCAACACATGTCACTCCAGAATAGCCAAAGTCACCAAAGAGTATAATAAAAAAGGTGGATTCATGAAGACTGACCCATTTTGGATAAGCATGCGTAAAAAACACGGAAAGGATTGGAAAAAGATAATGGGTGGCTATAATAAATCTAATCGTCGCTAGTCTTACCACGTTTTTTTCTCATATACTCTCTTAAATCTGGTGGGGTAAGGAGTAGTTCCAACAATGTTTCTATATTGGCTAGCTTGTTGTTTGTATCCACTAATAATTCCTCGACTTCCCCCAGTACAAAGTCAAATTTCATTTTTATTCTCCAAGATAAATATCATACGGTCATTCTTAAAGTCATAGTAGCGTTTATCATAATTAATATCACGTTTTTTAAGATTTAAGCCAAAATACCTACCCACTCTCATTGAAAGTAACGGTTTTCGCATGAATCTTGGAAAGAACTCCAATTGATTTTTTTTCCCATTGAACCTAATCTTTCCATGTGTTACTAATTTTTCATCACCTTCTATCCATTCTTTGGCATTGTCGCTTCTAAAATGGACTATGCTTCTGCTCAATCTTGGCTGTTCTTTCATATTGTTACTATTTGTAATAACCCATAATTTTGTTCCCTTTACATATAGGTCAATAAGAGGCATTTTATGCTCTATATCGTCAACATGTTCCCTGTAAATACTGTTAAATGTCTTGTCGCAATCAAATATGTATATGGATGTAGCCATGTCATATAATCAGCAATACTTATTTATAAAGCCTTGTTAGTTGTTAATCATGGATGAAAAGTGTAAATCATGTAAAATAACCAAGTATGGTTACACTGACGGACAGCATTCAATATTCATATGCTTCAAATGTGGTAGATTTGACGGCATGAGTGGTGGGGATGATTCATTTTTAGCCAAAATAAATGAAGAGCCTATGTCATTATTGGTGATGATTAAGAAAAAAATACTCATTCCAATAAGTTAATTTATATACTTTACTAAACATGTATATACCATGGAAGTATTTTCATCTATATTAGAACCTCTACTTTTGGCTGCTCTTATAGGTATGGGTAGTGGATTGTTTGCATTCTTTAGAAAAATGAGTAACACACAAAGTGACTTGTGTGAAACAGTACAAAGATTGCAAAAAACCTTAATTATTTTAGCTAAAACAGTTGACAGACAGTCAAACAGATTACATCCAAAAGAAGCAGATTCCGAACTTGACGACCTTGTCAAGGAACTTTTGGATAAATAGGCGTAAATTTAACAATAAACCTTAAATAATAACTCTCAGTCAAGGTTGAGTATGATTGATCCATTGTTAATCGCAACCCTCTCCGTAATAGGAGGAGCAATCTTGAATACATTTAGAGGATTCTTAGGATCTTCTGATGCTACATATGACATCAAAAAATTCTTTGGTGCATTAATTGTAGCAGTATTTGCAGGTATTGCAGTTGCACAAACCTTGGCTCTTGCAGGACTAGGAATTACAGAACTCGTATTAATCGGGCTAACTGTCGGTTTCTCAGTCGATTATGCAGTGAGCAAGGCAAAGAAAACTCAGTAAGCATTTTTTAACCCCTTACTTTTTCCCTTCTTTTCTATAAACTTTATAAGTAATGTTACAGTCGAGTTTATATATGGAAGACGAGATATTCTTCAATGAATTTGTGACAAAAGACCTACATCCTATTGACGGTGCTCAACGATTTTTCGAAGGTTATCTTACAGTTCAGGTTAAAGATAAACAGGGAGAGATTACAATCGTTGATGAATTAATCAAGGTATTACCTATTTGGATGGACAGGGGAGCACCAATCAGTGACACTCACAGTAACAGAATTATCGGAAAAGGTATCAGTTATGCCAAGGTGGATTATAAAACCAAGGAAGGTACTTTATTACCAGCAATTAAAATTACAGGAAAGATACACAAAGACTATCACCTAGACAATGAAATTTGGGACAAGATTAAAAGTGGAGAGTACAAGGGACTGTCATTTGGCGGTGCAACAAAGGCAAACAGAACACCAAAAGTCATGAAAGATGGAAGTGTTGCCTATGAACTTAAATCATTAGAACATTATGAGGTCGCTGTATGCAAAGATCCAGCAGTTCCCCTAGCATTAATTACCGATTATAATCCACTTGCAAAGGCAATTACCGACAACGTAGAGAGAAGAGATGACGGCAAGATGGTAATCAAGTGCAGTAAATTTGGTTGTACTGTAGAGAAAATGACAGATTTTGCAAACGCAGATGGTGATAAAACTAACGCACAAGGTAAACAAGATGTAGAACCAAACAAATCATCAAACAGAGAATCAAGTCCAGTAGATGACGATGACGATGCAAATATTGGAGAAGAAAAGAAAGACGATGAAATTAAAAAAGAGATACAGGGAAACATTGGAGACGTAAGACACAGTGGAAAGGAATATGAGAACACTGAAACTGCACAAATAACAAGAGTTCCAGAAGAGGGTGGAGACAGTGATGATGCAGTTGTTACCAGAGAAGGTAAAAAAGAGGAAGAGGAAAAGGAAGATGAAACTAAAAAATCAGGTTATCAAACAGAAGATGGCAATAATCAATTAGGTGGACAAGGTGTCCCAAAAGAGAAAGATAAGAAGAAAAACAGCGAAAACTATATAAACTCGCTTAATAAAGATTCTGGTAAGGATATGGACAAAGATACTTCCACAATTTCAAAAACTGAAGAAGAGAAATCTTCCGAAGATGAAGAAAAGAAAGACGAAGTTGAAAGAGAAGATAAAAATGCATCTTTCCAAGAAGCAATCAAATCAAACATCGGTACATTGACTGACGTTATAAAGTCACTCGCAGAAACTCAAAAAGACGTTAGTTCTACATTAGTAGGTATTGATGATAGATTGAAAGCATTGGAAACTCCAACAGACTTACCGTTGAAGCCTAGTACTTCAGCAAGTGAAGACGTTGGTGCAAAGGTTACAGTCCCAGATACATACCAATCTAATTCTGTGCAAGCAGGACTAGACGACGATAAATCTGGTGAAGATAAACCAAAATCAGACCCTAGTGGACTGAAAATGCAAGAGAAATCTAATTTCGACTTTACTACCGAGACTCCAAGACCTAATGCAGCAATCGAAACAATTAACAAATCTACAACCGATATGTCATTTGTTTTGAAAGATGCAAGAGAAGGTGGAAATCTAAGTGTAGTAGCAAGAAACATTCTAGCAGGCAAGTATTATACTCCAACACCTGACGAAGTAGGAACATACTAAAATGACTCAAATCAGAACAATCGATGAGCTTGAGGCACAATATTATGGACACAATCGTAACCTTCTTAGAAAAGCAGATGCTCCATCAACTACCAGTACTGCTGGTATGTTTAACGCCATTTTTGGTGCTTACGCATGGGCTCAACTCAACTTAGAAGCAAACGCATTCGGCATTCTCCCAAAATACCCTTGGGATAAATCTGGATGGAGGGTTATAACAGCAAAACCAACACTTAATACCAACAACAGTAACACTGCCCTAGGTGGTACTACTGAAGGTGGATTAATTGCTGAAACAATCAAACCAACAGTCGCAGAATTAGATGTCAAACCAAAAACTGCTCAGTTGCCTTTCAGTGCATCTGAAGTTATGGAATGGCTATCAACTCATTCAAAAGACGACATTTGGGGTGGACTTGGTTCACTAAGATTGTACATGGCTGTGCAACACAAAGAGTTCATTAATAGAATGCTTTTGGCAGATGTTGAAAGCGATGCAGCAGCATCAAGTGGTGTTCACACTGGTACACAAGACTTTGAATCCCTTGATAGAATCGTATCAAGTGATGCAGAGGAAGATGCACTAGGTGGAAGCCATTCAGGATTTTACGATCCATGGGCTGCTGATGCTACCGTTGACAGAGATGGAAACGGTGGAGAATTTGACTGTACAGTAGAATCTGCTTCTGGTACTATCGGTACTGACGGTGTATTGACTGACGATGTTCTAAGAACTTTCTTACGAAAGATTAGAATCGCAGCAGGTAAAGATCCAAATGTATTCCTAGGCTCCCATGAAGTCTACTCTGAGATACAAGGCTTATACATGCCAAGTGTCCGTATTGCAAACCCATACGGTGAGCAATTAGTTCAAGTAGACGTAAACGGTATCCAAACCTTTAAAGGTACAGGTACTGGTATTCATGTCGACTCTATCTATGGAATTCCATTCATTCCAACAAAAGATGCCCCATCTAATGGTTCAACTGAAGTTGGAAGACTATTTGCATTAGATACATCTGATGCAGAAGGCTATGGATATCCAAGAATCGGAATTCAAGTGGCTATACCAACCGAGTATTATGAAGCAACTAGAAGATCTGCTGGCTATCCATTCGTGAACAATGCTTTCGTTGAGAAAGGTGTGTTCAGAACAATGGGTGAGACAGTTTGTCGCCATTTCAAATCACAAGGTAAAATTAGAGATATTAAACTCTAGTCATACCAACCCCCCTTTTTACCCCTTTTTTTATATTAACTTTATATAATAGTGGTTCATACATTTCTTAATGGCAATTACAATCGCACAAAATGCCGACCATAAAAGTCTTACAGGAAAGACACTATCCATCCAAGCAGAACTGACTTCTAAATTAAAGTCAACCATTGTTGATGTCACCTATGGTGCATCTGACAATTATGCTACTAATGGTAATACTGTCGATCTATCCCTAGGAAGTAGAATTAGTACTGTTATTGGAGCAGAAATACTCCATTGTAACAAAGGACTACTTTTGCAATATGCACCAGCAGCAGCAGGAGCAGCAGCAACAGGGAAAATTAAAGCTTTTGGTCACACTCCAACAAGCTCTACAGCAACAGTTGTAGCCCTTGAGGAACTAGACAATGCTGATACAGCAGTCAATTCAATGACTATTCGTATTAGAGTAATCGGTTTCTAGACTAAGATCTAGTCATATTTTTTTTCTTAATAATGTTTATATATGACTAAATATCTATGATGTTTATGGTTGAGATGAATCATAATGCAATTACTGTAAGTGCAGACACTACAATTAAAGGTGCTCATGGAGTAGTTGTATCTATCCATGTTACAAAAGCAGGATCAAGTGGAGACAAGATTGTATTAAGAAATGGTACTGCCAACTCAGATGCAATAGAATTTACCGTGTTTGGAGAAGGAATACAAAACATTCAAGGAATCAATAGAAGATTTGAAAATGGTATTCGGGCTGATATTACAGGTACTACTGCTCAATATCTAGTAGTGTTTAAATAAATCTTTAAATATAAAGTAGACTTTATAACTCTTATGGTAACTACCACAACTTACTGTTCAGTTAATGATATTATCGACTTTTTAAGAGTTCCTATCACTTCTACAACCACACCAAACAAGGAGATGGTTCGCAAGATTATTGCAAGAAAGGAGGAGGAATTGGACAGAAGAATAGGACATACTTGGAAGACAAAGAAAATTACCAGAGAAATTCACGATTTACCACTCTTATACACATTTGGATGGGGTACACCACTATTCCTTCAACACAGAAACATATTGGAACTTGATGTAGATGAGGGGGATAAAATAGAGATATGGAAGGGAGAGTCAAACGAGTGGGAAAACATCATTAACAGTCCACAATGGTATCATGCAGAGTATGAATATGGTAGAATTTACGTTAGAGGATTCTTGTTTACAATATTAAGAAAGAATAGGGTTAGAGTTACATATCGCTATGGTGGAGAGAATTATGCTGGTGATACTGTAATCCCACCTGACATTACAGATGCTGTAATAAAAATGGCAGCAATAGACATCATGAATACGTCATTCAGAATGGATGAGATTCCAAGCGGTGGAAGCGTGTCTCCTACAGAATCCAAGAGATTTTGGCAGGAAGACATAGAACTATGCATATCGAATCGCAGAGAAGTATTCGTGATTCCATAATGTTTAATCTTATAAGAAAATTAAAGAGAAATAAATTATATAAAAAACTTAGACAATTAGGTGGTCATATTGAAAAAGAGGAAATTCATGAAGTAGATCCAGAAAAATCAAAAACTTTTACTGCTAAAGTTGTACAAGCAAGATTCTCAATTCCAGTACCTAAACACACTAAAGATTTAAAAATTAGTCCAGACTCAACAACATTTGAACAAGCTGTATTCATTGCTAAAAGTGTACAAAAAGTAGATGAAACCCCATTTGCAGAACCTCCAGATATTGTAATGAATGCTAAAACAACAAAACCGTCAAGAATAAATACATATCCAGAACCATCACCCGAAGGTTGGGCATATGCATATTACCCTGCTGGTGGAAATACAGGTAAAAGACCAAATATAGAAGCCATAAGAACATGGGTAGAGAACACCAAGGTAGGTAATGCTTCAAGTTGGAGTATAACTGAGGAGTTTGGAGAGGCGTTTGGTTTTATAGGATGGGGATTCACTCCAGAGGAAAAGAAGAAAAAAATAGATGAGGTCACATATAAGGTTGCCAGAAAAATATGGTATGTTGGTAGAAAACCTAATACTATGACAGATAGTGAATGGCAAGAAGAGACCAAGGATATGAGACCACCAGAGGGCTCATTTAACTACAGGGGAGAAGAAAAATGGAATAATTTCCCATATGATGAAACTTATATGTATCGAAGTGGGTACATACAGTAATGACTATTACAACCTATGATGCAGTAGACGATATTATATCCCTAATCAAGACCAAGTGGAGCAACCTAAGACCTCCTCATATTAATAAAATATGGGAAAAGAGAACTGTAGGATTTATAGACGACAGGAGTGACGAGTTGTTAATTTCACCAAAAGGTGAGGATATTGCATATTTTGGTCTAGGTGGCAGTTCATTTTGGCACAACCAGATACTGGAGTTGGAGATAAGAACATATCAGGACATCAAGAGACATAACAAGGTTGTCAAGGAAGTAGTCAAAATTATCAAGGATAACATAGTAGGCACTACTTATACTGACTTGAGAGTGATAGGTTCATTCAGCAGGAACTACCAGTACCGTAACATGTTTAGTTATGTAGTAACTTTATCATATAGAAAGATAGATCCCTCTTAAAAATCTTTATATACTAATAGACTGTTTATGTTATTATGGTAGTTTATACTGGTGGCTCGGCAGCAGTTACATATGGTTATGAAGCATCATATGCTCCAGCATCAACTACAGCAACCAATATATTTGGATTGCAACAAAAAGTAACATCTTTATCATTAACTACTAATAAAATAACATTGAATAAATTAGGTCAAGTAGAACCAACTAAATATGCCTTTGGTCAACAACAAGGTAGTGTTGGACTATCATTTGTTTGGGATGATGCTGATACATATAAATTATTCCAATCTGTTTATGGTGCTCCATCAGGAACAGCAGCAAGTTGGGTTTATCCATCAGGATCAACCACCCCTTATAGTCATTCTGTAGCCCCAGCTCCTACATCATTGATGACTCAAATACAATTACAAACTGGAACAACTTCTAACATGACTAGAACATTAAAGGGATGTGTAGTTAATTCATTAGGATTAGCAACAAGTATAGGTGAAACAGTAAATGGTACAATAGATATGACATATGGTAAAGAAGATACAGTTGTAGCAGAGTCATCAGATATTGTGGGACAAACTGATACTTCTTTTGATCAAGGTGGAACACCATACACATTTGCACATGGTGAATTAAAAATTAATACTGGCAGTGGATTAACAGATGTTGCTCAAGTTCAGGAAGTTGATGTCACATTCTCACAAAACTCAGAACTACTTTATAAATTAGGACAACATCATGCAACTGATATGTTTAGAAGAGTGTTTGATATTAGTGGAAGATTTAAGACTACTTGGAAAGATTCTACATTAATACAGCATGTTATTAGTCAATCAAACTTAACAACTCCTGTAGAAACATTGTCAGGCACTAATGCTACTGCTGTTGAAATGTCATTAACATTTACAAGTGGTAACAAATCAATCACATTACAATTTGGTGGAGTTGCAATTAATGATCAAAGTGTATCTGGAATCGAACCAGTAGAACCAGTATTTGAAGAACTTAATTGGTCAGCAAGAACAGCAAGAATTGTTGTAGATACAACTGCATAAGATTTATTAATAACCTATATTCAATACTATCTAATGACATTAAAACAAATTAAAATTACATTTAATGATAAAGAAGAGGTTGTTGAGTTTGAAGACTCATTGACATTTGGTGAAACAGAATCATTAATTAGTGGATCTGTGGATCTCAGTGACTTGACTAAGCCAAAAATTGATTTATCAAAATATAGAATTAATTTATTGGTATTAACAATTAAAAAAGCACCATTTGCTACAGGTAATTCATCTGTTCTTAAAACTATTGATTCTAAAATAGTTAAAATCATGTTAAGGGAGATAACTAAGGTACACCCTTTAGCGACCTATATAGAGGACTGGATGGAGACCTTCCAAAGCTTCGAGGAGGAGACCAGTTCATCTACTCAATCTATTACAACTGTGCCACGCAGTTCGGGTGGGACAAAGACCAAGTTGATAGACAAAGTATAGAATATTTAAAAAAACTGTTTAGTACACATAAAAGTGTAATGGAACAGGCTGAAAGAGAGAATAAGTTGCCACCTATGGGCAGAAACATGTCAAAAAACTTTAAATGATATGAAGAATTTGTTTATATATGGAAGGTGAAGGATTTGATGAAGAAGCATTAATGAAGAAGATTAATAGAATGCTTGAAGAGTTTCTTAAAAGAACTGAGGGTTCATCTGAGGCTACTAAAAAAAATATTACTCAGTTAATGAAAAGTACCATATCAATAGAAAGACACAATATTGTAGAAAAAGAGGCTACAAAAAGACAAACTGAAAGTATTAGGCTAAGAGCTAAATCTAATATGGAATTTGAAAGATTTCATAATGAAGAGATGAGAAGAAAACAAAGACTTGGAGCAGCATTAGGAAAAACACAAAACTCATTTAATTTTATGACACAATCTTTAACAAAAGGAAGAGGTATAGGAGCAACATTAGGATTATTAGGAGAAGGTGCATATAAATCAACAAAAGCATTTTATGATTTAGAAAAAGCACAGAAAGCATATACTGATGCATTATTAGATCCATCGAATAAAAACAATATAGATGCAAAAAGAAATGATTTGGAGGATGCACAAATAACAAAAGACAATGATGTTGCTGGTAAAAGTGGTTTTTTAGGTAAAATAGCAAAAAGTTTATCCAAAGCTGGTTCTTTCTTTGAAAAACATTCTGTTCCTATAACTATAGGTGCAGGTGTAGCAGGATTGATTATAGGTATTATTTCTAAAGCGTTAAGTGTAGCACCTATGTTTCAAGCAATGATGAAGTTAATGAAGTTTGCAGTATTGATGATTTTAATGCCTATAGGTACATTCTTTGGTGCTGTAATAAGACCTCTAATGGTTGGTATTGTAAAAGGGTTAGCACCTAAATTTAAACAGTGGATGGAAGGATCAATGCATTGGGGAGCAATTATAGGAGAAAGATTACTTGCAATGGTTATGAATCCTAAAGAACACTTTGAAAACAATCCAGATCAAGCTGCTGGTATAGGCGGTATATTTGGTGGTATTGGAGGAGCTGGTATAATGGGTATAGGAGCTTTATTTTCAAAATATCTTACAGATACTGAGAAAGATAGAGAAGAATACAAAGCAAAATTAGCAGAAGAAAGAGAAAAACGAAATAATGCATTAATAGAAGCTGGTAAAATGATATTACAGCCTATATTAATGTTTGTAGGAAAACTTAATGTATTATTTTTGGTAACTATACCAGCAGCTTTTAATGGTTTTATAACAGGACTACAAAACATGTTTAATAATAATGATTTGGTTAAACAGATATTACAACCTATATTAATGTTTATAGGAAAAATAAATTATTTGTTTTTGAAAACTATACCAGATGGAATAAATGAATTTGCAAGTAATTTTAAAAATTTCTGGGCTCAATTATGGAATGGATTTGTTGATTTCTTCCAATGGGCTATTAATTTATTTGGACTGGGTGATGTAATTAAAAAGGTTGAAATACCAGATGAAGATAATGAAAACAATCAAGGAATGATAGAATATTCTAATAATATGTTTTGGACTATGGAATCAATAAATAAAAATATAAGTAATATTAAACCTAAATCCATAAGTATTGAAGGATTTTTCTCTTATGTTGAAGATAATCTATCACAATTACCTAATCATACAAAATTCATAATAAAAGCTATGACAGGTATTACAAATCAGTTTGATGGTGCATGGAAGTGGATTAGTAATGCATTAAGAAAAGTGTCAAGACAAACATATACAACAGGAGATGGTAGTAAAAAACCAACAAGAAATGCAAAAATTGCTATGGGGACATTGTCAAATATGGGTGGTGGTGGAATAGATTCATCTGGTTCACCATCATATGGTAGTGCAGCATATCATTACAGTTTCCTCAACCCTGTAAAAATGGCTAAGGGTGGTATTATTGATGAACCAATATTGGGTATAGGTGCTAGTGGTCAGAGTTATCTTATGGGTGAATCAGGTAGAGAATTTATTACACCCGAAAAAGGCATGAAAAAAGGTAACACAATAATAAATATTAATATAGGTAAGGTTGAAAAAGATGTAGATTTGAGTAAATTAAAACCAATGATTCAGAGATGGATATTGGAGTCAAACAGTAGAAGAGGTATGATTTAAAATGGGAGACATTTTAATTAAAAAAGTATCACCAACAGGTAGTACTGGTGGTCTCACATATCATGTTAAAAATCTTTTAGAACTGGAAATAAGTAATGATATACCTTCATTTGTATATGCATTGCCAACTCAACCCGATACAGCATCAATAGGAATGAAGGTTGAAGGTAATACATCAACAATAAGTTTATCTTGGACTTTGGTTGATGAAAGTAGTACTGTTGTAGAGGAACTTACAGGTAGTAGTGCAGTAGAAACTGCCGATGAACAAATGGTATTTCTTACAGGTGGTTCTTATCTTAACAGTTCAACTGCAAGTAATGATGATTCATTTCAACCACATTCAATAGAATCAAAATATGAATTACATATATTGCCACCAACTGGAAGCACTGCATTTTTTAAAAGAAGTGGTATAATATCCAAATTATCTATATCAAAATCAGGTGAATCTCCAGTAGTATATACTGTTAATATAATATTTAATGTTGCTGACATGCAGGCGACTACAAGTGCTTAGTCATGACACAAGTATTATTTTTTGTTAATGATGTTAAAACATCAGCACTTAATTATGAAATAAAAAGAGAGGGTGATAGAGCTACAGATGTGGCAACCGTTAAAGTTATACCATCTATAGATTTAAATATAAATGATAAAGTTATAATTGTTCAAGATATGATAGATGCAGATAACTTGTCAGCAATCTATAATTTCAATGAAAATATTAGTGATGAAAGTGGATATAATAATCATTCTACAGCATCGGCAGGAATAACATATGTTGACGGTCAATGGAACGGAAAGGCACTTTCATTTAATGGAACCACCACATATGGTGAAGTTGATGATGCCACAAATCTTAACTTTGACGGAGAGTTTGACATATTTGTTTGGGCTAAATGGAGTAGTACTGCTAAAGAGTATATATTATCAAAAAGAACCACATCATCAAATGGTATAGCAATTAGTGTAAATCATACAACTGCTGGAGATATTGCAGTAGAAGTTGGTGGAAATGACTTGGTGTCATCTACTGCTGGATTCAATGATGGTGAAAATCATCTTATACGAATTACTAGAGATTCTGCAAACTTGGTGACATTGTATGTTGACAAGGTTTCCAAGGGAACTGCTACAATCAGTGGAGATTTGACAACAACAGGAAAGTTGAGAATAGGAAGAAATGAATCAAACACATATTTCACAGGAAGTATGGATTCAGTTAGACTGTATAAAGGTACACCAACAGTGTCTTCATATGGTGATATTATATTTGATAATAGAAATCCCAGAACTGTAATGAAATTTGGTGGAAGAATTACAAAAATTTCAAAAGAAACAACACATCAAAACTTACAATGTTTTAGTTTTGGAAAGGAGCTTGCAGAGGTAGAGATTAGAGGTGATATTTATGATATTAAAACCCCAGAATTTATCATAGAGGATTTGATTACAAACAACACATCACTAACATATATTGGAAAAGGTGGTGCTACTGGAGTTATATTAGACAAATTTATAGCCAATGGTAAACTTATAGATATTCTTAGAGATTTTTCTAATCTTACAGGGTATATATTTTATACTAACGGTCTGAAGGAATTTGTGTTTGAACCCAACAAGTTTGCAGAGATTGATGTAACATTCACACATGGTATAAATTCAACAATATTTAAGACCCAATATGATGATACAGAAATAGTAAATGATCTTATTGTCTTGGGAGAAAATCTCAGATATAGAACGGTTGAGACCATTTCCAGTACAGGTGCTACTGAATACACATTGAATCAGGGGGCAATAAGTTCCAGAGTTACAGTGAACGGTACGGAGAAAACGGCAGAGGAGGATTATAATATAGATTCCATAGGAAAGACAATCACATTTACAACAGCTCCATCTGGTACTATTGTTGTGGATTATGAATATGAAAAACCTCTATACATCAGAGGCACCAGACAGTCAAGTATAGACACGTATGGCGTTCATGCCAAGAGACTTATAATGCCTTGGATAAAGAATAGAAGTGATGGTGTTAGATTTATACAATCATATTTATCTAAATTTAAGGATATTAGACTTAATATTAAAATTGATACATATAAATTATTCAATTCAATACAAGAAAATGACGTTATACATGTTAAAAATACCATTAAAGAAATAGACGATCAATTTGTAGTAAAAGGTATAATTTGGAAATATCCAGACTCAATTACAATCATAAATGCAGGTGAATATGGATTTGACTTTTTAGAAATTGACAAGCAGATAACGGAAAAACTTCACGATTTGGAGGATGCATTTACCACAAACAAGGAAATTAGGGAATATGAGTCTCCAGAAGAGGTATTAGTTATAGGAGATATAGTTGTACAGTTTGTTACCGAGGACTTTACAGAAACCTTAAATATTGTAGATACTCCAGTTATATATGATAAGGTTGACAATAATTACGGTAGTGGAACATATGGAAGCAGAGTCACAGGAAGTGTGTATGTAAGTTGAGTAATCAAATAATACCTCTAAACGGTCACGTCAGGGTAAGGGCATGGGAGAAACAAGAGGATGGCAGTGAATTGGAAATATATGATAAAACAATTAAAAATCTCATAGTTGATGCAGGAAAGGCATCCATATTAAAATATCTTGCCAATATAAGTGGAGGAGGATATGCAGACGAGGTAGGAGTTGGAGATGACACAACGGCAGCAGCCAGTGGTCAGACTGACTTGCAGGCAGCAACCAACAAACTGTGGAAGGGAATAGCAGTTGGAGACAGGGTGTTTGTAAACAACACACTTTACATATCAGCAGATTTTGGATATACGGAAGGTAATTGGACATGGAATGAACTTGGATTAAGAGACAATCAAGGAACTCCTGTAATGTGGGCAAGACAGATAGATTCAACTCCACTAGTAAAAACATCATCAAAACGTGCAATCGTTGAATGGCAGTTGAGTTTATAGATGGTTAAAATATTAATCCCACGGTCAGACAGCATAAGTGCCAAAATAATAGAGCCAAGTGATTTTGAGTCGTTCTTTAGTAGTGATATAATTAATGACTATGTAAAAAGTGGGTTTACTCTATCAGCAGGAACAGGATTGTCAGTAAACATAGCAGTAGGATTAGCTAGACTTAAAGGATTATTCATTAACAATTCAACTGCTTCTTCAAAAGGTAGTCTTACTGCAAGTCAAACAAATTACATATATGTTACATTAGCAAGAGATATCAATGGTGAGGCAGAATCATGGAGTTTTACAAGTAACACTACTGGTACAACACCAACTGACTCGTTATTTATAGGTGAAGCAACAACGGATGGATCTAGTGTCACAGCAATAAATCATTCATCAGTAATGACAAAAGTACTACCTACAGACAAATTTGGTAATGGCAGTGATGGTTCATTTACGGCAACAGACGGTCAGACACTGACTGGAAGTGGTACAAGACAATACACAGATTTTACAATAGGTGCAGGAGACACGCTAAACTTTGGTTCGGCAGGAAGTCCTTTAAAATGGATAATATTTGCAACGGGAACAATAACAATCAATGGAACTGCAAATCTTCAAGGCAAGGGTTCGCCTGTTGGTGTTGCAGGGTATAATGGTGTTAGTGTTGTTGGCGGAACTGGAGGCAACGGTGGTGATAGTGGCTCTGGAAGTAGTAGTGGAGGAGTTGGTGGAACTGGTGCATCTGGAACAGGTGGAGTTGTATCCATTGGAAACACCGATAGTGATGATTTTATTGTTTTTCACACTGCCATATCCAAGCTTGCAATGTATGGTGCTGGCGGTGGAGCAGGAGGAGCTGGTGCATCTGGTGGTGCAGCATTTGCTGGTTCTGTTGCTGGCGGTGGAGCTGGAGGATCTGGAGGTCTTGGAGGAGGCTCAATAGTTTTTATCGCACCAACAATAGTACTTGGTGCAAATGCATCCATTAATTGTGATAAAACAAACGGAACGGCTGGTTCAGCAGGTGCAAATGGTGGAAGTAGTGGAGGCAATCCTGCTGTAGGAGGTGGAGCAGGAGGAGCTGGTGGTGCAGCTGGTGGAGGCAACGGCTCTAACGGTTCAACAGGTCAGTCAGGCGGATTTTTCTCTGGTGGCGGTGGCGGAGGAGGAGGAGGAGGTACAGACGGCAAACAGGGAGGAGTTGTATTGATGGGTTATAATATACCATCTCAATCAGATTTAAATTCTAAAAGTATTGCTAATAAAAAATTTGTATTAGAATGGTAGTTTATATGGCATAAAATCATGAATTATAATACTAAATGCCCTTGTTGTAACTGGAAATTCTATGTTGAAGAATCAATTAAAGGTAATATAGTTTGCGTGAAATGTGGAAGTATGTGGACTGATAAAAATCTTTATATACCATAATACATTTACTAATATTATAATGTTACACCTAACCGAGTCAAACAAACCAGTAGGAAATCAAATTAATCAAGACCTAAATATCTGTATAGTTAAAGAATCAATCAATGGTGACAAAACTTGGTATTATGCCAAAAATATAGTCACTGATGATGGAGACTTGTTTTATGCCCAACAATCAATCGGAGAAACCCCAACAAGCGACTTTGACGGAGCAAGTGGCAGAATGGAACTTAGAACAGGAAGTGCAACACCTGCAAAAAGTGATACTTATACAAGCGTAACTACACCAGTAACAGCATCTAGAAAAATTATAGATTCAACATATCCAAAAACCAATGACGGTGACTCTGACAACACAGGAGCAGGAACCGATATTGTTACATGGAGAACAAGTTGGACTACATCTGACTTTAGTGCAACAGCAATTATTGGCGGATGTATTCACGTTGGGGCAGCAAGCCCAGTAAGTGGAACCAAATTATTGACTCATTTTTCAATCACAAGTTTTGATAAAACTACAAGTGACACACTAAAAATCTTCGTGAACCATACTTTCAACGGAGTATAATCACATGACTATCTCTATGGGTGGTCTTTTCAAACTTTTAGAGAGACTTAATCATACACCACAGGAAGGTTTAAATGATAAGGTACAGACTAAAGAAAATGTGGTGGTAAAACTTGGCTAGAAAAGCAATTTATAAACACGCAACACAGGTTAATACAGCAACATATCCAGATGATGGTACTTCTCCAGTAGGAAGTAATGAATGGAATGAAGCACCTGATCAGGCAGGGATGTTTGGTAACACTCCAACAACAGCAACAATTACAATAGCAAGTGGAGTGGCAACAGTAACAGACAGTATATCAGTTGTGGCAGCAGAAAGCGGCACTACAGACACATTAGACAAGTTAGCAATTACAAACACGTCACAATATGACTTGGTGTATCTCTTTGCAGATACAGGCGATACAATCACATTAACACATACCTCAAGTCCATCAGCAGATGGTCATATATCTACTGTAAGTTCTTCAAATGAAACTCTCTCATCTACAACCCCAACTATCCTTATCAGAAAGGGTAACTATTGGTATGGTTATGGTGGAGGAGTAGTCAATGCAGTAAGTGATATTGGTGATGTTACAATCACAAGTAACTCATCAGGTGAGATATTGAAATGGAGTGGTAGTGCATGGATTAATCAAACTCTAGCAGAAGCAGGAATAGAACCAACTATAACATCTTTAGGAGAAACTAAGGGTGGTACAAATCAAACAACTTTTACTACAGGTGATTTATTATATGCATCTGGTTCAAATACTTTAGGTAAACTTGGAATAGGAAGTAATACACAAATTTTAACTTTGGCAGGTGGTGTACCAACATGGGCAGCCCCAGCAGGTGGTGGTGCAACGGCAGTTCATGCTTTCTCAAACACAACAACAACAACATATACTGGAACTGCAAGTTCATTTGGTTCAGTTGGTGTAGGAGACAGAGATATTTATATTAAAAAGATTGATGCTAACAACGAGGGTGTCTTTACAAAGATATGGAAGAATGGTAGTGCCGTTGAGGTTCAAATTGCATAGGTGGATTGATTGACCAATGGCAATAACATATCACGCAGGTAGAAGGATTCAAGGATTAACACAAGATACATCACTAGACGGAACTAATGATGGTTGCACCACTGGGGTAACTGGAAAACTTGGAAATGCTTGGTCTTTTGATGGATCAAATGATAAAGTAACATTGACACCAACTTTTAGTGGTAAAAGTGCTTTCACATATTCAGCATGGATAAACCCAAGTTCATCATCAAATCATTGGGCTTTCCCTTTCTATGAAGGTAGTGGAGAAAATCCAAAAGTAGGTATAGGACTTGATTATTTTAATTCAAATGGACTGGCATATTTTTACGTTAGTACAGCTTCTCACTCAGCAATCTCAATTTCTGTAAGTAATATTCCTAAAGGATCATGGACACATGTTACAGGTGTGTATGACGGATCTGCTTCTAGTTCAGATAGATTGAAATTTTATATTAATGGTGCATTAGTATCATCAACGTTATCTGGAACACCACCAACAACTATCCCAACATTGGGTGGTGATCTATACTTAGGGTGGTATCAAGCAAATTATTGGTTTAATGGTTTGATGGATCAAACATTATTTTATGATAAAGCATTATCTGCAAGTGAAATATCTACAATATATAATAGTGGTAGTGGAACTACAACACCTGATACTGTTGGATTATTTGCTCATTATAACTTTGAACAAACTGGTAATACATTAGTAAATCAAGTAACATCAGGAGATGTTAAACCAACTAATGTCCAAGTAGGAAGTAGATTTGAAGAAACAGATACTAGAAAGATGTATCATTATGAAGAACAAGTTCCTGATTATGATTATACTATGACCACAGATCCTAGAACTAATACGTTTAATTCCAGTCT
>Ga0209657_1000732_pt1 | contig 20743 bp, 40 predicted proteins | sample SaaInlV_100m_DNA_FD_184650 | JGI IMG/M metagenome (GOLD analysis project Ga0209657, IMG submission 184650) | Marine microbial communities from expanding oxygen minimum zones in the Saanich Inlet - SI037_S3LV_100m_DNA (SPAdes) (version 2) | ecosystem: Environmental > Aquatic > Marine > Intertidal... | reverse complement strand
TAAAGTATCAACACAAATAATGAAGTTTCAGCGAGCCTATGATAATAGGGAACTACATAACTTACCCAATCTAACTCCATTTGACTATGACCAAATTCTAAAAGACCCGCTAGGTTGGGCAGAAGGGAAGATGGTAGGATTAGCAAATGAGTACGAGTCTTATGTAACTAACTATATATCAGACGCATCGGGTCCTCAAAATCCTATTCAAATTGCTGTAAGAAGTAAGGCAAGGGGTTCAACAACTAGCATGCAACAAATGTCTGCATCTTATGGGCAGATGAAGTATGGTGGCAGAAGACCTATTTGGGGTATAAATCAAAACCGTACGATGTCCCACTACCCATTACTTGAATACGAACCTGAACACCCAAGACACAAAGGATTTGTTTTGAACTCCTACGGAACAGGACTAGAGCCCGATGAGTATTGGCTAACATCTACAGCAGGTAGAAGAAGTGCTGCAGAATCATCTACAGGGGCTATTGCTAAGTCTGGGCACCTTGAGTACAAAGTAAAGCGTGCCGTTGAAGACGTTGTTGTTGGTAAAGGTAATAACGCCATTGATGTAAGGGACGGTACTATTGTCTCATTTAACTTAGGAGGAGATGGACTTAGACCCTTCCACATTAGAGGACAGGGGCATGGTACTTTATCCCCAGACGGTAGAGTACTTACACTACAACCTCTACTCTTTGAGTTTAAGTGTAAGCATGGACTTACTTTAATGGAAGATTGTGACGAATGTACTAAATCACTAAACGTAGATTATATATTTGAAGAAGTGTCTTATGCTCATGCAACTGCCTCTTTCCTTGTTAAACAAATTGAAGGTCGCCAGATTCTAAAATCCGAAGCCGATAAATTGATTAAGAAATTCGACTGGTGGTTTACAGAATCTCAATGTGAGATAGGAGAAGGTATAGGGGCAACGGCTGCAGCCTGTTTAGGTGAACCAGTAACACAGGCCGGCCTTCGTACGTTCCATAGTGGAGGCAAATTCAGTGTTCAGGGTTCAGTAGAGGGTATAGAGAGGGTTGTTCAAATTGCTAAGTCTGGGAATCCCGATGCTGAAACCATAGTGTTCCTAAGGGAAGAATACACAAAAGAAGACGCAGACGCAGTAGCACTATTCTGTACAAGGTCTTTCTTATCTGAGTACATCACATCAGTTCAGTATGTAGATGATAAGTCCCTAATTGTGGCAGTGGACCCAACCCATATAGAAAGACAGCAAGTAGACCGTGGGTTTGTTGAAAGGCAAATAAACAGAGTAATGGATGGATTCGATTTAACCACAGGATTGCAGGATAGTGACGAATTTACCCTAAGCATGCAAAATCCAGACCCAAGAAAACTACTGCTTGCCAGAGATAAACTACTGGGTATACAAATAAGTGGACTAAGTAACGCAGAATTTGCAGTGGTCGAAGAACCTAAAGAACAAGGACTCGGTGCAGGACTCTATAGAATAAGAATAAGAGGACCCACACATAGCGGTACTTCCGGGGTACTGTGGGATGAGATACACGAGTTACTAGAACAATACATAGAACCCACACTAACTTGGACTTCTGAGTTCTGGGTAGTATACAAAAAACTGGGACTAGAAGCAATGCTTTCTTGTATCTATGAACAGATAGATATCCAGATGAATGGAGATAATGGATTAGGAGAGTATGACCACAGGTACATACAAATCTTAACAGACAGGATAGGACAGAAAGGTTTCCCTGTAGCATTGCATCCTAATCTCGGATGGGGAGGTAGCCATAATAGCAGTTACCTCGCTTCTATAGCAGGGGAAGGTATTATCCCCAAGATTTCATCTGGAGCAATTATGAGTACTACTGACAACCTAAAGGGTATGGTAGAAGCAGTAACCACCGGAAATTTAGCAAGACTAGGTAAATATGTTCTTGAAGAAAATCGCTAGAGGAGTTCTACTACATCTGAATTGTCATCCAATACCCGATAACCCCCACTCCTATTACAGAGTGGTTATTCGGGGCACTGCGAGCGAGAGCCATGTTTTGTGTCAAATTTGACAGTTGAGTACTTTCTGACAACACGGCAATATTGCCTAACAAACTTACGTTACCTATATTTGACAGGCACATCGTTAGTTTACAAATCTCGGCACGACCACGACAGGTTCTTCGTACTAGACGAAGGGTCCCCCTATCGGGTACTGAAATCCCATGAACAATTAGTAAAATTGGTTCAAGCCGCAAAGTCGGACAAAACGTACCTTTTCTTTGTTCCCTTCAAAGAGTCGGCAGACCAACTTAGGTTAGCAAACAAAGGACTCATTGGACCGATGATTGTTTTCTTGACAATCATATCCCAATCTAATTCGTATTCAGAAACTTCTTCCCATTCGGTAAAGCCAAGCCATCCACCAGTCGGTAGAGCAGTTGGCCCATCCTTTGCGTGAGTAAAGAAGAAACCTTCACCAACATTGATAGGTTCAATCTCATCATTTGCGATAACTTCATTGAACCATTTTGCACCTTTGTTTCCACCTGCTAGAACAGCATAGTCTTCAAACGCTCGCTTCAATTTAGTGTAGTGAAATATTTCTGAACGCTCAATATCGCCTCTCCTCACACGGTCAGCCATGCCAGCAACATAATTTTGAATATCTGCCTCAGAAGCCCCACTGAAGACCATATCTAAGAATTTCTGTTGCACCATTCTCGTGACAGGCGCAGTATCGCCTCGTCTAAACTCTAGTCCTTTGATGGTACAACATTCTGAGAAAGGTGTTTCATCTGGAACCCAACCGTTCTTGTCAGTCCATGCTAAACGACCAGCGTATCTCTTTTTGACATTGGTGAACATCATGTTCTCATAGAGTGCCTCCAATTCAAAGACAATGTGTTCAGAATCATGCTCCATTTGCAATAGCGCAGTAATCTGTTCGGCTAGCCCCTTAGCATCATCAAGGTGGTCTTGCTTGGAGCGGTCAGCCCTACCAAGTACGTAGATAGAATCAGTATCGCCGTATACGACTTTGAATCCTTGCTCATGCGCATAGTCTTTAGCGAACTTAAGGCACTCACGACCAAGGCGAGTGATAGAAGCACCTACACCACGGTCACCCCAACCATTGTGTTTAGCAGCAGTGGCACCGTAGCAACTGTTCACGATAATCTTGGTATTCTTTTCGTCCATACCGTATCGCTTTGCTGCATCGTCATCACCCGCTTTAATTGCCTCTTTCTGTAGACGCTTGTATTCGGCTCTTGCTTCTAACAGACCACTTACAACTTCCCTTAGAACATTTTTCTCGCCTTTGCGGAAGTAAAGGGGTGTTGCCTCATCTCCTTCGTATGAAGGAGGGTATTCACCTTCGTAGTATTCTCCGTATTCAGGAACCGTTTTAGATTGGTTTTCATAACCGATATCCCCTGCTAGAATAGCAGAAGGATATAGCGATGCAAAGTCAATACAAGAAGCCCAACGGAATAGCCCCGGTTCAGGAACAAGAACATCTGCGCCGGGAATCTTCAACAAATTGTTTTCTTCCATGAAGTCTTTCTCTACTTTGGCAGGTCCAGTCTTTTGAATAAACTCCGCTTCACGCTGCATGACTACGGTAAACAGTCTTGATACATAGAATAAGTCAGCCCAAGGAATACCCATCTGTACTTGCAGACGGTGCATACCTTCTATGATAGCCCACTTCTGGTCTAGCATTTGCATCAACTCTACGTCACGGTCACAGTAGTAAACATACTTATCCCAGACCAAGTTGTAGTCACGGCTAAAGAAGTCTGGCTTCCATTCCGTTTTACCCCCTTCTTCTTTGAATTCCTGCTTGGTTACTTTGTCCAGTGCCTTTGAAGGTAAAGAGTTAGAAGTGTTTGCGTGGTATTTCTTTTCTGCAGCCCACATCAAATCCACTACATTGATACCATCCCATGGCTGACCATGGAAGTATTGCTTTCCTTTGATTTTGTAGAAGTTGTAGTCGCCCTTAACACTGTTAGGCATCTTAGCATTACCAAGTGGGCTTAGGCGGTTAGTATCAAGGCCATTGGCCCTCACACGCCAGTACAATTGAGGCAGGTCATAACCATGCCCGTTCCATGCAGTCACAATGTCATAATCCGTAGAAGCCATGTAAGACAACCAAGCATCTAACATATCAGCCTCATTGGTGAATAGGTTCATTGTGAAGTCAGGGTCGTCGTCAAGGTCAGTAGGCATACAACCATCAGCAAAAGAAGGGTGTTGCCCAAATGCTTGGCGTTTGTCAGTATAACTGTCCCTGCAAATGATAAGAGTGATTTCCTGTTCAATGAAACCTGTTGCGTTTCTTTTCTCACCATCTCTACAGGCTTCAATATCTAAGTAGCATATGCGAGGTAGTGTTTCAGGTAGTTTGATGAATTTGTCAATACACACCCTTTGGGTAAGTTTAACATCTCCATTGTAAGTAGGATGAATACGGGCAGAGATACGCTTTAGAGTATTCTCATTAGGTACTTCTAGTTTGATTAGTTGTTGTTTATCTGGGCCGGGGAGTTTCGACTTCTTGAATACAGGATACTCTACATACTTAGCGACCATTCTTTCTAACTGCTCCATTGTTATTGGCGCAGTATCTAGTGACCATCCTCTGTCTACTTCATCCCATGCTCTTTCATTGATATTAGCAGGGTCAAACCATATGTATTGCTTGACTTTGATATCTGTTGGAGAGTATACCCACTCTCCATGCTCATTCATGTAAGTCCTGTCGCCGTCTTTATCACGACCTTTGATGACCACACGACTATTGTCTACCTTTACGCTACGCTCGCCACGGCTAACAGTCTTGTAACCTGCTACAGAAATAATTGACATTTTATTCACCTTTATTTGAATTGTCCCATTCAACACCTTTTAGAAAATCATCAATCGTGACAGAGAAGTGGTTATAGAAAAACTCACGGTATTCTTCATCGTCAGGATTTTCAACCAATTTCTTAATCCTCTTAGCCAAGTACTGTACGCTACCTTTATGATGGAGTAACCACCATTTCATTTCTTTGCGTTCTCCATCCGTTAGTTCTACTCTAGTATTCATACTGATACCTCCACGTTTAATGCTTTACTCAACTCTTTGTACCTATTTCTGATAGTGACCTCTGTCACATTAGTAATATCTGCGATTTCTCTTTGTGTTCTATTTTGCCCAGTAACTATACTAGCCATGTATATCAATGCAGCAGCAATACCTACAGGCCCACGACCACTATCTAATTCAAGACGCTTTATTTCTTTCATCCATTGATGGCATAAAACAATCGCTTCACTTCGTAATTCTAAGTCGGAACAAAATCTGTCGATATAGTGTTCTGGTTTTGTTGTAATTGGTTTCATCTTTAGTTTACGCTTAATGATACGAACAGTGCGACCTATCTCCTTGCGCCCTTGTTGTAGTTTCTGAGCCACTTCATCAAGAGTGCGAGGAACACCACACAATTGGCACGCAATATACAGTGATGCTGCACAAGCAGCAGCAATACTGCGACCACGAATAAGACCTGCTTCTAATGTCTTTTTGTACACATTGGCCGCCTCTTCACGAACACTTCTAGGCAGACTATCTAATCGCATAGCCATTTTATCAAGTTCGGCCAAAGCATTTACCAAGTTTCTTTCACGGCTAGTGTTTACCCTACCACGCTTTTGCCACTTACGCATACGGTGCATCTGACTATTAGACTTGATACTGTTACCAGACCAATCACGGTTTTTCCAATCAATTTCAGTTGATAATCCTTTGTCATGTAGCATTATATTCATCCGGGCACCTGTGCGACCTTTATCCTTTTCTCCGTCTTCAAAAGAACGCCACTCTGCGCCGAGGTCAATCATATTTTCTTCAAGAACCAAGCCGCACGCTTCACAGGTTAATTCACCACGGGTAAGGTCTTCTGCTAAGTCCCTACTACCGCATTCTTTGCATTTTGTAATTGGTATTACTTCCTCGCTCATATTATACTCTCCTTTCAATACTTCCGTCTTTGTATACGACTATTTCTCCAAGAGCATACAATGCAGCAATGTATGGGTGATATACACGGGTAATAGCCCGTGTACCTTGGTCCTTAACCAAATCCCATGCCAACATATCATAGTGCTCTTGAATAGTAATTCTTTGACCCTTTTTCAAGGTTGAGAGTGATTTAGCAAATGTAGTCAATTCGCTGACCTTGACATTGTAGGTGTTCCCCGGCTCTCCATTCTTCTTTAGTTTCTGCACTGTAAGGAAATCTACGTTTTGTTCAATGATAACCGCCTTTGTCTGCAACTTATCATTTGTAGTTTCGGAACGCTCCGTGCTGACCAGTTTTGCATCCTCGATACTTACGGACGGTGGAAGTGAGGTTTGCACTGTTTCTTGGGAGGAAACCTTCGTTTCTTTGAAAAACTCAAGAACCTCGTATTTCTTACAACCGGCAAAGCAGCCGATTTTGTTTAGAGAAGGATTAGCATAGAAATGGTCACGCCCTGTGTCGCCTCCACGCTTCTCAACGCACGAAGGACAACGGCCATGATAATAACCTTCGTCGTCAGGCCCACTGAGGGCTTCCACATGGGTCTTTAGACCTTCAACGGTAAACTCACCGCTCTTAACACTGAATGACTTCAAATAGACACCAGAAGGTGGGGTGCCATCATTGACCCAATCTAAAAGAGTCTGTAGGCGTTTCCTTCCACCCGCCCCGTTGAAGAGAACATCACCGTTGTCTAATGTCTGATTAGATAAAGAAAAACGCTGTGCTGAACCTAAGCCATCTATCATCTCTAAGAACAGAGGTATAGGGACCCGGAACACCATGCAAACGTGTCTTTGCTGGAAGTATATGAACATTGTGTAGAATAACTTGTAGGTTATTCTTCTTTTGACGAACCCTTTAGAACACTAGAAGCGGCTCTAACAGGGGCTGTTGCGACGTTCACACTTGCATCAAGAACACCCGCAATCCCCGCTAGTCCTTTCTTGATTACACCTTTGCGGTCAGTTTCTTCATCATGCTCATCATCACGTAGGTAATCGGGCACGGGCATGTCAAGGACTTGTCTAGCAATCATCCATGCTTGGGAGTCTGTAATTTCGATTGCATGTAGTCGCAATACTTCTTCTTTAATTGGTTTCAAAAAGGTAGTGTAGTGGACACCTGCAAGACCTTTCTCGCAAGTTGTAATCCATTCTTCTTCAACGCTCACTACTTTTGATATTCCCTTACGGATGAATCCGCAAGCCTTTCCTTCATATGTAAAATTTAGGTCACTCATGTTTGTCCCTCTATTCTTCCGACGTATCGGGTAGGTCTTCAATATATTGGCTAATGTCTTGTATAAAATCTAACCTATCATTGAATATGTCTTGGCCATGACTAAGCCTACCCATTTCTTTGTCGAATATGCCTCTAATCATTGGACTTCCTGAAAACAAAAAAGCGATAGCATCCTGTAAATCTTCAATCTCCCAACCATTACTACCTAACATTACTCCGAGTTTCTTAATGATAAGAATACACTTACCCAAGTCATCAATATCAGCATCTATCTGTTCACGTATTGCTTGTCGGTCACCCAAGGATGCTACCACTTGGTAATAACCATAAGTGGGTTGCTTGAACAAGTTAAGTGCCAAAGATATATGTTCAGGGTTACTACCAGAGTACTTTTCTTTGGCATAGTTCTCCGCTATCTCCATCCAGTAAGCAGTACGTGCTTCTATTACTTCTCTATTCCTGCCCATGGTATCACATTATCAATTTTGGATTATATTCATTCTTTGCGCTATGTAAAATCCATTCCCCGAATAAATCTGGATGGTATTTGTCTGCTTTTTTCTTTAGGAAATCTTCGTTTGTCTCAGACCAAAGGACTTCAATGATAGGTTTGACATGCGTGGGGGCGATGATATCTGGTCTAACACCGCTCTTGAGCCTTGCTTCTGTAGCAAAAGGCAATCCCATCTCAAGTAAAGTAATACAGATTTGACAAACACGAAGGTTATGTCCCCGAGTGTTTGCAACGCTTAGTTTGATTTTACCCCAGTCAGGTTTGTAAGAAGCATCACCATGTATACGCCACCAATCATTAACTTCCCTCTGTACTTTATTACTCAACTTCATAGAAACGCAACCCCCACACTAAACCCAACAACAAAACAAACACCATTGATTAGAATACGCTCTAAAGTAGTTACTTTGAACGGCTTGAATAGAAACCGTTCTATGTCATCAAGAATAGACATCAATTTGGCATCCTGTTCTTTAAGTTGTTAATGACACGGTATACTTTGTTGTAGTTACTGTCAAGTCTTGTTGCAATACCCTTAGTACTTAGTCCTCTATTGTATAAGTCTGCAACCTGCTGCACGAATTCTCTATCTGTATCAACTAAGGAAGGTCGTCCACCAGACTTCTTCGACTTAGATATCCCTGCCTTTACAGCCACACTACTCATATTGGAGAAGTACTCACTACTATGGAATAAGCCCTCTAACTTTGCAAGGTCTTTAATCCCCTTCATTACTCCCAAAGCAGGTGCACAAGCAACCAATACTTCTGGTACCTTCTTCATTACTTTAGAGATAACAGGGACGAATTTATGCCTCTCATTGGTTGCCCATGCTTCTAATGAAAACAACATGAGCCCGGTGATTTTTTGTTTCTCAATAAGAGAATACAGGTCATTCCACCCATCGTCTCCCGCATTGAATCCATCGTAGAATATCTTTGGGGGTTTCCACCCTAAATCAATCAGCCTAGACTGAATTATTTCCATGTAAGGTTCAACTGGGTACTTCTTCTTTGGGTCGGTGTATATGTATACTGCTTTCATTCTATTTTTCCTCCATATAATGCGTCATGGACTTCTTCTAAGGTAATCAGACCTTGGAACATTGTTGCGACTTCTTGAACCGCATTGTACGGTTCAGGTGTGGACATTAGTACACGAATGACATTGTCATCGTCTTCAAACACTCCACAATCATTGAGATACTTCCTAAGAGCAAAAAATGTCGGCTTCTTTTTCTTTTTCATCTCCCAATTCATGCGAGTTTGTTCGGGCATTAGATGGTCATAGAATCCACCTTCATTATGCACACGCCAATGACACGACTCGCATAGTGGTACTTTCACTTCAGGTTCGTATGAGATATGATGTATCTCAAGGAATGTGCCTCCTGTACTTTTGATACCTTCTACTATATCTTCTGTCCAACGGAATATACCGCATACCATACAGGACTCTACTTCGGTGATATTAGACTCTGGGTCCATTAGTACCCCTCCTTATACATAATGAAGCGAAACCCTGCAATCAATAATACGATAGTAATTATTAATGCAGCAGTAGAATTGTCTGCAATATACGTACCAATCATAGTAGCGGGGTAATGCCATGGGTAGCCCTCGGTTAGACTGATAAGAGAACTAAATGCGAAGATGACACCGGCAAAGAAAATGTACTGCCTAACAGCATACCAATCCCACCCCATGTAATCATCCCACATTTTATTTCCTCCTTATTAGATTAACAAGCCACCGTAGTAAGTTTCTTTTTTTAGGTTTCCACCCATCTTTAGTGAGGTCCCTAGTAATTACTGAGGTCATGGTTTTGCCGCCTCTCTGTCCGCAATCAACCTTGAATAGCATTCATCTTTAACATCACATAGTTTGTCGCAGTGTGAATAACCATTACCGGCAGGATTTCTTGTAAAGAACCCGTCTTTGTAGCCGTTGTTGAAGTCGGAGAGAAGCAGGAACCCCTTTACTCGCTCAAGTAGTTGCTTAACATCTGCTTGTGTACGAGTAGTACTGTGTAGCATTACTTCTGCTTTCTTCTTCGTGTCACTCTCTTGATAATCAGGGTGTAGTTGTTTGACGATTGAAATGTAATGGAATATAATCTCACCTACTTCGTCACCAAGCATAATAGCGGCGTACCAATCAGCCTGTATTTCAGCATCTGCTCGCTCGGTACAAAACTGCCATTGTTTGTTTATGTTGGCGGTCTTCCAATCACCGATTTCATTTTCATTAAATACAAGGTCAAGTTTCCCACGTAGATATACTCCTAAGTCAGGGAAGAACCTACGGTAATCTACTTCGCAACCTACATCAATGTTATCCATTAATGGTAACTGTCCATTCTGGTGTGCACCAATATAGCAAGCAACCCAGTATTGTACTGTCTTTATTGCTCTCTCCATAGCGGTATCCCCGCTACCATCGACAACCCCGACCTCATGCAAAGGTGTACCGTTGTGTGGCTTTCTATAGATTGACTCATGGTAAATAGAACCTTCTTTTTTCTTAGAAGTATACGGCTTTGGATAGCCCATTGTTCCATCAACTACATACCCGCCCTTCTCACGTTCATATTCTTCCATGAAACTACTTTTAGCAATCTCCAAAATCAAATCCGTATCAGCCTCAAAGCCTTTTCGTATTGTATTGTGATACGCTTCAGCCGCAGAGTGAAAGGCAGTACCCATAGGCAATGCTGCACCTTTACGCTTTCTATTCTTGGTCTTATCAACACGCTCAAGCAAAAACTTGTACATACAGTTAATACCGTCTTTCATTTTTGATTGACTTAACTCATTATCTGCCCATGCGGAGTCATCTGGCATTCGCTCTAAAGCCCATGCAGCCTCATTCGTCATTGTCCTCGACCTCTTGTTCAACTACAGTGAATCCTACGTTCATTGGAATCTCACCCATTTTCCTTGCATCTTTGATAAACTCAACATAAGCCTTTAGTTTGCTTTTATCGTCAAACTCTTTCCTTATGCTTCCTTTGATGTTATGCAGGTTCAAATCCTTGTCCATATTCTTCCAGTCTAGTTGCAGCAATAGCCATTTTCTTTTCATACATTTTCCTCCTTGTTTCATGTGGATTATAGGGATTGCCCCTGTTTTCCAAAAACCCATTTGGGTTAGTCGTAATCCTCCGTAACAGGGAGGCGTGCCAAGAGCAAAGTAATCTTTTTTGCTAGGTCGGCATTATTTCCCTTCTTATTTTGGGCGACTCTTTCCATGAATTTCCTATCCCATAGGACACACTCAAGTAGTGACTTGCCCTTCAATTCAGGGCCTCCGAATGGGAATCTTGTCATTGTTGCGGCACGATAAGCCTTGTCCTTGGCATCGCTCTTTTGTTGAGGATGTTTTGGGCGAATGTTCTTTTCAGGTTCGATGACGATGGGCTTATTTTCAGAAACAATATCTGTTCCCTTTACGAAATCTACGTTTGTTACTGGTTTTTCTGGTTCAGTGACCATCGGTTCGGTTGGCAATGAGGGTGAGCCCTCACCATTGGTGTTCTGCGATGGGTCTTGGGTGAAGCCCCCGAAGAAGCGTTCCATGATTTGTTGAGCCGATAATCGCTCACGGGAGCCATCGTCGTAGTAAACGACTACGCCTTCTATCTTCTTCATTGTGAAGCCTCCTTATAACGGAAATACGAAACGGTCCCATCGCTCCGAGGTATTATTTCTGTGATGACTAGCGACTTCCCATTTGGGCCAATTAGGGTTTGCCCTACATGGTAGTATTTATCAGAATAAGGGCAAGGGTATCTGCCGAAGAGTCGTATGTTCACAAATGCGCTCATTCTAATCCCTCCTTCGTTTGAAATGTGATGTTATTTGCTGGATGCTCTGTATGCTTCAAGCATTTAATGTGAATCCTAATTAGTAATTGGTTGCGACTATGGATTAATGTGGAGGATAAGACTCCGCATACCTTACAGTAAGCGTTTAGATGTGTTACTCCCTTGTAAGTTGTCATGGTGACTCCTCCTTTCTTTCGTAATACAATTCAATGAATCCCTCGGTTGCAAGGCCTAGGCCCGCAAGACTCCAAAAGACATCGCTAGAGGTATTGGTAATGCCTACGACATTCAAGAAAGACCAACTAGCAATAAGTAAGCCCATTATGATGAGCCATTCGTATCTGACGAGTAAACGCTTCATCATTGTGAATCCTCCTTCTTTGTGAATCTAATTACCCAAGCAATAACGCCAATCCACCATAACAATTCAATGATTGCGGCGATAGCACCAAGGCTAAGAAGCCAATTGAACATACTCATTGTGAAGCCTCCCATAGCATGTTAAACTCGTCATTAAATCTCATACTATTGACTTGTATGATTTTTTTGACTGTTAGTATTTTGAAAAGTGTTGTTTCGATGATGAAAATTACTTCATCGTCGATGGAATCAATACCTATTAGTCGGCCCTCGCAGCGAGTAAAGCGGTTGATTATTTTCATTGTAAAGACCTCCTTTGACGGCGTTCCTGACGCTTCTTGTTATCACAGGGTTTGCAATTTGTAGCAAGTCCTAGTTTACCGTTAGCACGATAGAAGTTTTCTTTGTTAGCGGCCAGTATTTCCTTGCACATACGGCACTCTTTGGTCAATTCCTTTTCTTCTGCAAACGCACGGTTACGTTCGTTACGGCGTAGTTGCTTTTGGTAATCATGTTGAGCCTTCATCGGTGCATTATGGCGTTTCTCACGCTTATGCGTAGCATCACATTGCTTGCACCATGATTGGTAGCCGTCAGTAGAATGACGGTTAAGGCCAAAATCAGATACGGACTTACTTTCTTGGCACTTTGAACATTTCCTTTGTTTTGTTTTTATTGTCATTTGGCTTCCTCCTAAAACCGTAAAGTGTCTTGAACCATCTCGGCATAAGCGATTCAAAAGCACCAGAAATCATTTCTTTTTGGCCTCCAATTCTTTGGCTTCTTGTGCACATGTTTTACAATGCGCCTTTGCTTCAAATTGAGGATTATGTACTAAGGGTCTAATGCACTTCATTCGACTTCCTCCAGTTCTTCAGCGCAGTCAGCGCAGACTACATCATCTGAGTCAGGTACTTCTTCCCATTCATGGCCTTCATGGTAGTATTTACCACAGTTATCACATTGAGGGCATGAACAGTTAGATGCTCTACGTTCACAACATTCAACAACAGGGTCAGTATGGTCGTCAAAGGCTCCCCAGTCCATGCCATCGGGATAATTACTTAGAGACATTAGATTACCTCCGTATGGTCACAGTTAGTGCAACCGAACATTGCCTTTCTTTGCCTTTTTACATCATGGGTATTTCTCTTTAGACCCTTGATAATACCAAAGCCTCGGACTCCGCAGTTAGGGCAAATAAGGTGTGTACTCATTGTGAAGCCTCCTGTTCACGCACGAATCGTGCTAAATGGGTTTCCGTGGGTTCACCGCATTTACTGCAAATGGTTTTCTTATTGAATGTCCATGTCGGCCAAAGTCTACAGGCGCACTTCATACTCTCACCCCTACTATTCGTACATGGGTGTGCTTAGTGTGTAGTATGCACTTTGATGCGGCGTGTCTTGCTTCTGATTCGCTTTTAGTGGTTGCAAATAATGCCCACTTTACTCCATCCCTTGAGCCCTCTATTATAATCATTCAATCACCTCATCGCATTTAACGCAAGTAGTAGGATGCACACCCAAGTGGCGTGGTACAGGTTCGTCGCATTCACAACTCATTAACTAGCCTCCATACGCATATGTTATATGAGCCAGATAAAACAGAGGTCACGTTCTCTTTATCTCTCATCTTTCTGAAGTAGTGATACTTTGCTAGAAGGTTTGAAACCTCGGAAGAATTTGAACCATGTCTAGTTGTAGTGTTGATATGGTCTAGGATTTGCCTAGTGTTCTTTGGTCCAGACTCATGTAAAAAATTGATAATATTCTGTAGTGTTCTTTGGTGTCTTGTTCCTGCTGGTACTGTTGGTTTCATTCTAAGTCCTCCGTTGTTGGTATTATTTTGAATAATTCTATAGGTGGTTGTACTGAGTAATCATTCACGTCTGCTACCCCCATTAAGAGGCAGTCACCTTCATGCCATAGTAGATTTTCAAATACATTAGACACAAAAGAAATTAGTGAAGAAGTGTGGCCGATAACCTCGCCTTCTCCCCCACACAATGGGGCTCGTCCTTGGTTATCAACCCACTGTTTGAATTTGCCATAAGGATACCAAGAATGAATAGTTTCATTCAGTGGGTGCTTGACTAAAAGAACACAATCTTCCAGTCTTCCCTCAAATTCTATGATAGTGGAGTTTCCATTCGACGCCATGTCCCTTAGACAGTTGTGACCGGTTTATAGTGTTTCTTGTAACCCCCTTTTCCGAAAACATACCCTTTAGGGGGAAACGTACGTTTCGTATACCTAGTTTTGCGAAACCAAGGCTGAAGGTCTGTAGCCTTTAGCCCAGATGCCACGGGTTGGACAATCCCACTTGCTGACTAAGGGACAATCGCTGTTTTTTGGTCATTATACCCCTTCTACCCCCTACTTGAAGGGCTAAAAACGGGAAATATGCATAATAGGCCCCATACAGGGCCCTACAGGGCTTTGAGTCCTATCATACCCCCTAATCCAATCAATGCCCTACAGGGGTAGTTTATGGGAGTCCCTTAGTCAGTAGCAGGGTTTTACACCCTATTTGGCTTAACACAAACACCCCTTTGTTTATATCCGACTTGTGTTAAGGGCCAGATATGTCAAAAGAGAGGCCGAAGCGAGCAATTGGTTATGGGCGAGTGTCCACCAAACAACAAGAAGACGGTTTGGATACCCAAGTATTTGGAATAACCAAGTTATGCGAAAACGAGGGTATAGAGTTAATCGGACCTAATTTTGCTGATACAGGCTTTTGGGAAAACCACCCTATTCCAAAAAAGGAATTAGAGAAGGCAATTAACTATCCTACGGTCTGGTGTGATTTTGGTGTTAGCGGTGGTCATATCGACAGACCTATGTTCAACGCAGTACTTGCATACATGAAGCAAGAAGATATCAAAGACCTAATCATGTATGATACTAGTCGCCTATCCCGTAACCTAGTAGATGCAGTTAATTTTGTTGAAGAACATATACGAGGGCCGTTGGGTATCACGGTACACTTTGTCACCATGCCTGACCTTAACTTTGATGACCCGAACCATGAAATGATGTTCCGTATGAAATCTATGATGGATGATATGGAGCGCAAACAAGTAAAAATCAAAGTATCTACTGCTATGAATCGTTTACAAGAGCAAGAGCATGAATGGGTTGGACGTACACCGTTTGGCCTGTATGCTTCTAGGAAAGGGGACTCCCGAGGCGAGAAGGGTAAGTTGTATTACTATCAACAAGAGTTAGAAATTATTGTTGAAGCACTAAGGGAGTATAATAAGATTAATTCATACAGTGGTGTGGCCACCTACCTCAACAACAGAGGATTAACAACAAGGTCTGGTGGTGCTTGGTACCCGCAACAAGTAAAAAGAATAGTAGAGCACAGCGTTATGGACGGGGAACTAAACGGCGACCATATGTTCCGATTCTTCCCCAAAGACATGCAATGGAGTGAGGAGTAATGGAACTATTTTCGCCTTTTGGTCCGTTTATCGGAAAAACAACAGTGTCGGAGTTATTTTTGAATGCGGTTGCTGAACGGGGTGATGATATCCGTGACTCACTTCCTTACATTCGGGAGTCGCATGATTACCGCTCACAACTTGCTGGAAATATCGCAGAAGAGTACACATTCGAGGAAACATTCTTAGAATCTAAAGGACTAGACACTGAAATTAAAGTCGCTGTAACACAGTATCTCGCTTCAGTGTCAAGAGCAATACAGAGGGATGTTGTAATTCCATTTGAATACATGAAACTGTCTGAGATGTGGATAAACTACATGAAAAAGGGTGAGTGGAACCCTAGACATAATCACGCCGGACAAGTTTCACTAGTTATATTCTTGAAGGTGCCTGAAGAAATCGCAGCAGAAAATACTACAGAAGAATCGGTCAAGAAATCAAACTCGCCAACATCTGGTAAACTTCAATTCAGTTATGGCGAACACATGAAACTTAGTTCGTCTACATTTAACGTTACTCCAAAGGAAGGCGACGTGTACCTATTTCCTTCGGCATTATACCATCAAGTCTATCCATTTATTTCAAATACGGAACGTGTATCAGTATCATTGAATATTCATAGGAGTGAGGACTAATGTGGATTTGGAAAGAGATACATGGTAAAGAATACCTAGTGTGGTGGGGTCAATGAAGTGGCTGATTATGAAACTATTTATCAAGAAAGAGCCTGAAACTATCAAGTTTCAGGAGAGTTTGTACGCTAAAGCGGAAAGAAAGTATGGAGAGGGTGAAGAATGACTCTATACAAAGTATTGAAGGCCGGCTGTATCAGCCGATTGGAAGAGAAAGTAAAACATCGACTCAAGAAAGGATGGAAACTTGCCGGCGGAGTATCAGTTTGTGGTGGCTATGGCCATCCACACTTTCATCAAGCAATTACTAAGGAGGGTGAGGAATGAGTTTAACAGAGGCCTTCTATATCGTCATTTGTTTAGTCCTCATCATCTTTATTTTGGATTGGCTTTTGCCTAAGGAGGAATAATAGATGTGTGGAGCAATAGCAATACCCTGTGAAGGCTGTGGGATATTTTATCGGCTAGAAAAATTATGCAAATGTGGAGGTAAAGATAATGAAGGAAACTGATGTTAAATTACTTGCTATGTTGTTAATGAATACCATATACACTGATATACGCAATATTGTTAGGGAAGAACTAGAAAGAGTAGGATTGGAGGCTAAGGAATGAAAGAAGTAATGTGTCCGCACTGCCATTGCTTTGTTAAAGCCGACTTAGAAGAGTGTCCTAACTGCCATGAGTTCCTACATATGGAAGTATGGGAACTAGAATTACGAGGGATGAACAATGAATAGTACAACTGATTATAATGAAAACAATACAGGTAGTCTGATATGGGGGTTTACAGATGAAGAAAGCAGTGAATGATGTAGTGGGCGGTTTTGTGTCTGGCCTTAAGACCGGTGTCACGGGTAGTTCGGCAATGAAGTTTGAGGTGGACCTGTCTACCAAAACAAATAAGAAAATCGATGAAATAGTAGCAAACGTAAATTTCCTTCAAGAAAAAACGGTTAAGGACACGGAAAAAATAATCAAAGGGTTCTCCGAGAACCTCAAGGATGTAGTGGTCGAATTAATTGATAAGACAAATGAATCACTTGAGAAGGTCAGCGACAAGGTAGACCACCGTTGGAAGATAACTCAATGGTTGCTTGCAACTGGTATGATTGGTAATGCGGCGATTCTGCTACTTACTATTTAGTACTCAAACGTGGTGCGTTTTACTTACAAGTTTATGCGGATTGTTTATTTACCGAGTGTCCTAAGACCTTTACTATGAAAGAATGCGTGATTTGTGATTATCAAGGAAAGGATAATTGGGATATGAAAAGACACCATAAGAGAAAGCACACTCCTATTGAATGCATAGTTTGCGGTGAAGATTTTACTAAGCATGAGTCAGGTAAAGCAAATGATATTTGTAGTAGTGAGTGTAGTAAGAAGCATAAACAAAATTGGTCAAAAGAATATGGTCAAAAGCCTGAAAGAAAAGAAGCGGCAAGAATAACCCAAAGAAAAGTCGTGGCGAAAAAGAAAGCAGAAGACCCCGAATGGGGGCTGAAACCTTTGATTCAAAGACCTTGTAGGTATTGCGAGACTATATTTCCCACAAGAGGAAATAAGAAATGGTATTGTAATAAGCGATGTAATGAGTTATGGAAATTACAGCAACTTCGTGAAGCCACTCTTGAAAGGGCTGTTGAAAAGAACTGTGAAGTGTGTAATTTGGTTTTTTCAACTAACCGGACTCATCAAGTATGTTGTAGTGAGAAATGCAGAACCTCCTGTAAGAGGTTAGACGAAATGGGGAGACTCACTAAGCGTGTGAGGCAAATATTAAGACGAGCCATAAATCCCCCATCCAAATACAAGTCAGGGAAAAAGGCGCATAAACTGAAAGAAGTATGTGGTTATACTCCTAAAAAACTAAGGGGACACATAGAATCTCTATTCAAAGAAGGTATGACATGGGATAACTATGGGGAGTGGGAAATAGACCACATAAGACCTATATCATCCTTCAATTACACGACCACCGAATGTGAAGACTTCCAGAAGTGTTGGGGATTAAACAACCTGCAACCACTATGGGCGAAGGATAACATGAGTAAGAGTGTTAAATGGGATGGTGTAGTTAATGCTTGAAAACGGCCCTGCGGGGATTAAACTTGTAGTGCTTATTGAATTCTATTATAATAGATATTGCACTCAGGTTAATATTGTAAAACAAGTATGTAAAGAGGCAGATGAGGTGGAGATAATTAAAGCATTTAGTCGGTACGAGAAAGATTTTTTGATTCCGCCCGAGGATGCTCTATGTGCTATTATTCGGAAATTCAACGGCCCTGCGGGGATTTGAACCCCGGTTATTGGTTCCGCAAACCAAAGTGATATCCAAACTACACTACAGGGCCTTATCCTGTCCTATGCTACACTCGGTCTTAATGATTAGGTGGGTAACAGGAGGCGGAAAAATCGCCAGACAATTCCTTGGAGGTGAAGGGTGTAGACATGCCGAAAAACACCCCTGCCAAACTTACCCAAGCATTAAACTCCTACTACCCGACTTAGGTTCGCCGGCAGTTGGTGTACTATATGGGTAATATATCAAATTACTTATCATACTGCGCTATCATCTACGGACTTCCAAGCAGTACCGTTGTAATAGTTTAATTTGTTAGTGGTGCTGTTGTAGATAATCATACCTGCTACCGCAGTTAGAGCATCTCTTTCAGTGTCAGTGTATCTATACAGGTGAAGTGTTTTACCGTTAGATACTCTTGCCATAATTCATCACTTAGTCCTTGCGCTCTAGGTACTTTTCCATGTAGACTGGTAGTTCAAACATTGCAATTTTATTCTTGTTTGCACATACTGCCTTTAGAATTGGGTCGTCGCCAACAAAGATAACTTGACCGCCTTTTGCTGTTCCTTTCTTCCCTGTCTTTTTAGAAGTATATTTGCAAGTGTCTCCTGAGACTCCTTGCAATTTCTTTTTCTTGATGTGGTCCCAGACCTTTGTGACAATTTCTGACCTCTTGAGGGCTTTGTTTCCAATTCCCTTAATTTCATTCAACGGCGGGTCTACGTAATACTTGATATCAATTGCTCGTACCATGTGCTACCCTCTGTTAAGTTCGACTATAATGATTACCTAGAAATTGCCAAAAATAGACAGTCTATCCTTGGTTCCGATGTAGCGAGGGCCGCCGCCCCTTCTAGGGCTGCTCCTCCAAGCGTATAGTGCAATCAATGTTAGAGCAACGCCTGCACCGCTTCCTAATGTTGCAGGCCAAAAACCTCCACGCTTAACTTCTCTAATCCCAGACGATGTTTGATTACCAATTGTAGATAGTTCTCGACGGGTCTGGTATAAGTCATTGAATATCTTTCTCGCTTCCATTACATCAGTGTCAGATGTTAGGGCAGTTTCCATATTTAATGTTCCACTTGCTTCTTTAGAAGCAATATTTGCGTTAAGTGCTCTAAGTTCTTGTTCAAGAGTTTCTTCTTTGATAGCAAGACGCTCTAAGTCTTTGATAGCAGGATTAAATTCGCTATCATAGTTAGGATTAGGTTCCGGTCTTTGCCATGTTTCTTGGCCTTGCGTATCATACGCAAAGTCGTCACTAATATCTCCATCATCTATTCCTGTTGGGTTTGGCCAAGCAGAGCCTAGTCTAGCCATGCGTTGTCGGTTTCTAATGATGGCAATACGGGCCGTCTTCTGCATATCAGTTGGTTCTCTACGCCCACGGTTCCTGTGTTGGCTATTCATTGGTGACATTCTTTTCATATTACTTCCTCCCCATTATTGTGTTTAATAATACTCCACCAACACTCAACACTATGTGTAAAGAGGCAACGTATTTCATTGTGATTATATTAGACATTATAGATGCGTCAGTGTCAGGAACAACGTATCCTCTCGCTTTTTCATTACCAATTGCTAGACCCATTAACATAAAGTTGGCTTTACTGAAAGCAAATGACTTATATGCTCCACTAACTTTGCCGATATTACTTCCAACTGTTTTAACAGTGTCAAATACACCTGCTATATTTTGTCCTGCTGCAATACCTGCTGCTACTCCACCCATGGCTCTACTACCCATTGGTCTTGCTCTAACTGTTGATTCCCTATTAATGTCGCCAATTGACTTAACGACTACTTGTCCTCTTTGTTGCGGTGTTACCATAATATCACCCCTGTGCTTGACCCATGCCTATTAGGATGGCTAGTCCTGAAATCATTGCCGTGTTTCTAATGTACTTCTCTGGTTTGTCAATAACCTTTCTTGCTTGTTTGACGACGAATTTGTAACCGGGGAATCCTGCTCCCACGAAGATTAGTCCTATTCCGATAGCGGCGGGACCATTAATTGATTCAAAGGCGGGAAGTAAACCTAGTCCTAAGTCTGCTTTAGTGATATTAGAATAATCAATGGTGTTATACTTATCATTGGGTTGAGGAGCCGGGTAGAACATACTTCCTCCTTCATTGGGTACCATAGGGGCAGTTGTACCGTCTGTATAAAACTCGTCCACAATATTTCCTAGCCTGTCTGGGCTTCTTGAGAATGCTTTTCCTAGAGTTGGGTGATAAGGTTTCATGGAGCCATTGGGTGCTGAACCCATTGCTCTCATCACCGCTCTTGCTTGGTTTCTACTTGCTGCGTTCATTATTACATTCCCCATTTTCTACCTATTAGCA
>Ga0209657_1000706_pt1 | contig 21196 bp, 20 predicted proteins | sample SaaInlV_100m_DNA_FD_184650 | JGI IMG/M metagenome (GOLD analysis project Ga0209657, IMG submission 184650) | Marine microbial communities from expanding oxygen minimum zones in the Saanich Inlet - SI037_S3LV_100m_DNA (SPAdes) (version 2) | ecosystem: Environmental > Aquatic > Marine > Intertidal... | reverse complement strand
GGGGGTAGCTGAATAGGTTTAAACCCCACCGTGGTGGACTATCTCATAGTAGAGCTTCTCTAGCTCAACTTTATGTTCAAGCTCTTCAGCAGCAAGCCACTTGAATAGATCATTAATTTTACCAGCTTCAATCTCTGCAGCTAAAAAACCATACTGTTCCATAGCTAACTGTTCTCGTCCGAGAGCATACTGGAGAAGTGCCTGATCATCAACCACCTCTTGTAATTCAGGAGTATGGATAGCATCAGAGAAACGGGTGTTAGTTGGTGGAGTGGTAATTTTATGCTGGATAGCCGCCTGCAGATCTGGATGGTAACGCATCCAGTCCAGACGCTGCGCATGCTCATCTTCCTCATCTGCTAGTGACTCAACTAACCAACGAAGCGATTTACTTACTTTTGGAATAAGTTCTCGATAAAATTTAGCTGCCGCTTGCTCAAACTGAATAGCAAGCTCTAACACCTCTGCTAGACTCTGGCTCTGTTTTAACAGATCAATCTTACTCTGATCTCCTTCACGCATACTTAACCCCTCAATTTAATTAATTGATCATTGATACTAGCAGCCACTCGATGTCCGTCAGCTACTGCATGCACCACATCTGGACCATTAACGCAATCTCCTGCAGCCCAGAGCCAATCGAGTGCAGTTCTGCCATTGCTATCTATCTTAAGTCTGCCGCGCTCCCACTCTAGCTCCTCAGTGATATCTTCACTCAAAAGTTGATTGTCACTCATCTGTCCAATCGCCTCAATAATCATCTGAGCAGGATAGTGCTGCTCATCGGATCTATTGTAGTGAGGAGCAAAACGTCCATCCTCATCAAAGATAGAATCAACTCCCCAACTTCGCAACGACTCCAACTCTCCATCTTTAATTACGCACTCCTGTGGCCCGCGCGCTGGTTTAATTACAACCCCCTCCTCTAGTGACTCTTTGATCTCTTCTGGATCTGCCAAGAAATTTTGTTGCGACTCGAGCGCAGTTACAGTTGTATCGACTGCACCATACTGTTGACGCTGCACTCTTGCCACGGTTCTAGCTATATCCATCGCCACATTACCACCACCGATAACTACCACCTGACGAGGCACAGTAAGCTCTCCATTTTCACTATAGAGACGCAGCAACTCCACCGCCTTTCTTACTGACTTATGTTCTGCCCCTGGTATACGAGTAGAGCGTCCCAGATGAAGACCAATTGCCAAGATCACCGCAGAGTACTGATCTCTAAGCTGCTCCAGCGTAATATCTTTGCCAATTTCAACACCATAACGGATCTCAACCCCACTGCTGGTGATGATCTCCACATCTCTATCTAACATCTCATACGGAAGACGGTAAGATGGGATACCGTAACGAGTCATTCCACCAGCTGCGGGGCGGGACTCATATACTACTGTATGATAACCAAGCCGCTCCAGATCCCACGCTGCAGTCAACCCTGCTGGACCAGCCCCAATAATTGCGATTGTTTCACCAGTTTTAGCAACAGCTATCGCATCATCTATATCTGCAGATACTATCTCTACAGGAGCACTACACTCACCGAACTCTCGTTCTAACAGATTTACTACAGCTTGCTCTAGTGCCAACTCTTTGATTCGCTCTGGAGCAACTCCATCCATTGCATAGCGTTTTAGCCAGCGAATAGCCAGAGGTGTGCCGCGCACTCCAATAGAGCAAGCATCTTCACAACGATGTGTGCAGACTCGTCCACAGACATGAGAGAATGGATTACTCTGATAGATCCAGCGTACTGCCTGTTCCAGATCTCCAGCATATATAGAGCGAATATACTCTGGAGCATTCATTCCTGTTGGGCATGCATCGTGACACGCCCCACACTGCACACATCTAGAAGCTTCATCTAGCGCCTGCTGCGGGGTAAAACCATTCACAATCTCTTTAAAGTTATCTTGACGATATTCTGGTTCAAGCTCACCCATAGGTTGTCTATCAAGATTTAGTAGATCAGAGGTTTCGCTCTTCTCCCAGCCACCACCATATTCAGAACCGCCATGCATACTATCTTCATTTGGAAGCATAAAGTAGCTATCAATATCCTCTTGCGTACAGGTATGAACATACTCTTTTGAGAGTGAGAGCGAACTTGTAGGACAGATATCTACACAGAGTGCGCACCAGCAGCAGCGTCCATAGTCAATTGCTGGACGCAGATTGCGGATTCCCTTTTCAGGATCATTCGGCAGTGATGGAACTTTAACCATACTGATGGCAGCATTATCACATATTTTTTGACAGCTACTGCATCCAATGCACTCTTGGTGTTGATTTAGATGAAAACCACGATACCCATCTGCAGCGGGGCGAGGATCTAACGATTCAGTAACTGCAGCTCTTCCCAAAAAGGAGAGTGCACGAAGTGGGCGCAGTAGACTTCCATCATCACTATATTTCATCGATCAACCTCCGGCGGACAGGCATCAAGAGAGAACATAGTCTGCGCCACATCTTCTACTCTACCACCAGTCACCAACTCCTCTAACACTTGCACTGCATGCATTGCTGATGGTCCTCGCACATGGACTCGCCACGGCTTCTCGCCACCATTAGAGACCACAAAATATGCTAACTCTCCTTTAGATGACTCTACCCTAGCATAGCTCTCACCAGCTGGGACTCTCCATGCTAGTGGGTTAGGAATAGGAGCTCTAAGTTCTCCACCAATATCTGGTAATGCTGCCACCACCTGACGCACAATACGGATGCTCTGCAATAGCTCTTGACGGCGCACCAAAGTTCGTGCCCAGGCATCACCAGCCTCTTCCACTACAACTTCAAAATCTAGTTTATCGTAAACTAAGTATGGATCATCTCTGCGCAGGTCAAAAGCAAGTCCAGTTGCACGTAGGTTAGGCCCAGTAACCCCCATCTCTAAAGATTTCTCTTGAGTTAAAACTCCAACACCTTTTGCTCGCTTAATAAACACAGCATTCCTAAAGAATAGATTGTCATATTCTGGAAGACGAGACTCTATATAGTCTATAACCTCGCTTACTTTATCTAGAAAGCCATCTGGTAACTCTCTACGCACACCACCTGGAAGGTTATAGATACTGTAAATTCTTCCGCCTGTAAACTCCTCAAAAAGATCTAAAATAAGATCTCGATCTGCCACCCCCCAATACATAGGAGTATACATACCAGTGGTTGCTGCATGTCCACCAAAGGTAAAGAGATGAGCAGCTATACGGGAGAGCTCTAGTTGTAAGACCCTAATCCACTGCGCTCTTTCAGGCACTTCAATTCCTGAGATCTCTTCAATAGCCATTGAGTAGCAGACCTCCATTGGAGATGGATCTGGAACGCAGATGCGGGGAACCAACGATATATTCTGAATCCAGAGCCTCTGCTCCATCAATTTCTCAAAACCACGATGAAGGTAACCACCATCTGCACGTGCCTTGACGATAACATCCCCTTCAACCTCAACTTGCAGTGCATAGTTTCCCTCAATCCCAGGATGGTTAGGACCAAAATTCAGTTCAAACTGATTGCTTGGTGGATGGCTCTGCTGTTGATAATTTTCCGCTCTCATCAATCACCCCCTCTATACTTAGAGTCAATACGGCACAACTTACTACTTACATCACATCCAGACCAATTTGAGTGCTGCTGATCAATTCCATGATCCGTTGCTACACTGCGGCTAAAGCGCTGCTCCTCGCACGGAATAACTACTCCTCCTCCCTCTGCCACTAGCTCCTTAAGCCACTCAGGATTATACTCTTGCCAACTAAAATTCTGCTCTACAAATTCCTCACTATCAAACTCTTTACGCATTGGCGGAATTCCATTCCATTCAGTAAGAATAAATTTCTCCATATCTGGAGCTCCATGAAAATAGAGTCCATACATTTCATGAATATCTCTCTCAAAAAAACCTGCTGGACGGTATAGATCGTAAATAGATTGATACTCACCAGGATCTCTAGATACTCGTATATGTGCAGAGATAAGCTGATTCAGCTCATAAGACCAGAGGTGATAGACTAACTCAAACTCACCATCATCAATCCAATCTACGCAGGATATTGCAGAGAGGTGTACAAAACTTGCCTCTCCTTTAACAGCTTCTAAGAACAGCACTAACTTATCTGCTGGCAAGTCAACTCGATTACGCCGCTTGTTAAGGTTAGAGGCGGTGACCTCAACTCCCGCTATACGATGATCTATATCGGCTAACCAAGCTTCAAATTGAGATAGATTCATAAACGCATCTCCAGAGGTTTTAACGGTTGTTGCACTCTTTGTAAAATTTCAGTATGCTCGCCATAAGTACCCTCGCCAACCAACCCATAATGCTCTGCCTCGCCAATAACATCTACCGGTGTCTGCCACTCATCCCCAAAGAGCTTCTGCTGATTACCTAGATAGTAGTCATAATTTTCATAATATTTTTTCCAGTTATTAGATTCTCCTAGTTCAATATTTCTAATAAGTGATCGTAGTCCACTTATAATTGCCTCTGGACGCGGCATACAACCCGCAATATAGAGATCAACTGGCATATACTCATCTAGTTTTTTTGCGGTAGCGTAACTCTGCCAATACATTCCACCATTGACAGTACAGGAGCAGATTCCGATCACATATTTAGGAGATCCCATCTGCTCATAAGTGAGCATTACTCGTTTCAAGGTCTTAATAGAGACATAACCTGTAATCAATAAAATATCTGCTTGGCGAGGGGTAACCATCGGCTGCACCCCAAGCCGCTCCATATCAAAACGGGAGGTCATAACTGGTGGCAACTCTATAGCACCACATCCTGTACAGTAGTGGAGAATAAAGAGTGAGCGCGCACGACAGAACTCATTAAGTTCATCGAATACTCTACTTAATATATTCCCCTCTCTTCTATTTTCAACTTTTATCTCTTTCATAATATATTATCCAACAAACGCCACTCCTAATAGACCAATCATCACTGGCCACTTCCAGAACAGACGGACTAGATCTTCGGTGCGGTAGCGAGGAAACACAAAGGCGATCATCATTGGGATTGAGACAACCACAAAACTCTTTGCCAAAAGCTCAAACCAACTTTCGCCGCCACCAAGAAATAGTGACACATAGAGTACAGCTGCAGTATAGAGTTGGAACGCCTGCATTACAAATAGCCCTCCAAGATATTTGCCGCTCATCTCTACCATTGGACCAGTTGCAATCTCAGCTGGTGCTATATATATTTCGAATGGCTGTTTACCAAGCATTCCTTGAAGAGTAGCCAACCCTGCTAGTGCTAACAGTGGGTTTTGTACCGCGCCCCAGCTTGCTATACCAGCCTGCTGTTGTTGAGTAATAATTTCTACTAAATTCGTGGTTTCGTGATGAAATGCAACTCCAAAGACAATAATTACAAAAGGGATATCGTAAGCCAACATCGCGGTGAGTGCTCGTGATATACCAATTGAGCCATTAGGGTTGGCACACTGCCCGACCCCTAGAGCCAAGCCAAGGGATGGAATCATCATTAAATAGGTTAGAGTAATTATTCCTCCATACACTGCTATCCCATTCATTCCCGGTACTGGAAGCAAGGTTTCAGCAGCTATATATCCTCCCATAGCCATAACTATCCCAATATCGTGGACTACACCATGGGAAACTTGGGTCTTCTTCCCAAAAAGCTTAACCACATCATAAAGAGGCTGAAAGAGAGGTGGTCCAATACGGCGCTGCACTCTTGCTCCTATCTTACGCATCCACAATACCATTACCAATCCAACCAAGAATGCGATTACTGGCATCAACAGTAGTTCGACTAAGATCTCACTTAAACTTATTTCAGTAAATATTTGAGTATCCATATTAGACCCCTCACCAGAGCAGCAGCACAACTATTATAAGTGCGAGCTGATTACTGTGCGGACGCATATACAATCTACTTAAACTCTCCGCAGTGAGCTCTAACAGAGTTACTACCACTCTCTCTAAACGCTGGAATGTGTTTTTATACCACGGTTTAATTAGATGCATCAGCCCTGCATAGAAATTATTACTGTAGTGGTAACGGTTAGAGGCGTAGAGGAAGTGTCCACCAGCATAGTTGTCTAGCGGATTGACCCGTTTACTTTTGCCACCAACAAAATAGAATATAAGTGCCGCAACTCCAAAACCACTAAACAGTACCATACTCACGATTACCATATCAAGACTACCACCATCAGCCATTACTCCCCCAAGATTAAACTCAGCAACTGGCAAACCAACTGCGGACAATCCTTGTGCCACCCACTGCAGAGGAATACCTGGAAAGAGTCCTGTCAATAAGATAAGTGCAGAGAGAATCAACATTGGAGTCAACATACTCCACGACACTTCGCGCACCTCTTCATGCTCTTTTCGTAGTGAGCCGAGAAACATATTATGGATCAACTTATATACTGAGAGAATAGTTCCTAGTGTACCGATTACAGCCCCTACAAACAGTAGGAGTTCTCCTTGATCAAGAAGTGAACGGTAGACTAGCCATTTGGATACAAAGCCATTCATTGGTGGTAGACCAGCGAGACCGATAATTCCGATTAGCAGAGTCATAAATGAGAGCGGCATTCTTACTACTAAACCACCCAATCGATTTAGATCAGCTGTTCCTGTGCGATAGATAACGCTAGTAACAGCGAGAAAAAGAGCTGCCTGATAGGTGGCGTGGTTAAAAACATGGAGCAGACCTCCAGCACTACCGAGAGAATCCATCATCACCAATCCCAATAACATATATCCTCCCTGACCAATACCGTGCCACGCTAGCAGATGGCGAGCATCATTTTGCCGCATTGCAACAAAAGTTGGAAAGATGATAGTTGCAACTGCAATCCAAGCAAGTAGAGTCTTTGGCGTTACAGATGCAAATTCAAAACCAAATGAACTCTGTAAAATTGAACCATCTGTAATAGATCCGAATATTTTAAACAGCACTACAATAATTGCAAATAGTCCTAAACGAGAGGAGATAGCACCCAAAAATGCTCCTGCCGGCCCTATGCTCAATGCGTAAGCTGGTGCTTGCCAAAGATGAAATGGAAGCAGTCCCATCTTGATTCCAAACCCTATCAACAGTAGAGTTAACATCAAGAGCTGTTCAGGTATAGTGAATATCCCTTGCTGCATAAGCTCTGCTACCGAACTAAACTGTAAAATGCCCGCTCCATTTATGTCGAGCTGGTAAGCGGCAGTAACTGCAGTAGTAGCAATCCAAGCGACTACTGCAAAAACCAACATCGCTCCTGAGAATGCATAGATCATATAATGCAAAGCTGCCTTTAGCCCTTTGCCACCACTCAGAGCCATCAAGGCAAAAGCTGCCCAACTCGCAAGCTCCCAACTGATAAATAGGGAGAGTAGATCGCTACTTGCTAATAGTAACTGCATAGTAAATACATTAAGTGCTAATAGAGATTGGAGTGCACGGAAGCTTTTACCTTGTTCACGATATCTCCTACCCCACTCTCCAGCCATATAGAGAGTTGCTAATAGCGCGGATCCTACAGTAATAAGAGTAAAGTAGAGACCTAATCCATCCAATAGCCAACCAAGTTCATAACCAAAGAGCTGTGGAGTGAGGTGTGAGCTAAACACACCTCCAGCAGAGATCATCATTCCGACTACCACTAGCTGCGCTAGGTAGAGCAGAGTAACCACCCCGCCACTTATATACTCAACTCTACAGAGAATAGCAATCGCTACGGTTACAGCTGAGAGCAGCAGGAGAGAATCAAGCATATTTAACTCAAATAGAAACTCGCTCATATTACTGTTCACCTCCAGCAAGGGGATCAATACTGTTCTCTAACACAACACTACGCAATAGTTCACCATCTTCAGTCTGGACCGCTATACCATGCAGTGTCTCTGCTAATGGATTGATAAAGAATATAGCGCCAAACAGAAGTATTCCATACAACCAAGCTAAATTTAAATTTCTACGCTCTTCAGAGTTGCCGCCTAATTTAGCAGATTTAAACTGTGGACTAACCATCTGAGTGGATATAATCTTAGAGAGATAACTAGCTTCAACAACTGTCGCCAACAAAAATAGTGCTATTGCTAACTGCTCTAAACCACCTCCAGTTGCCCAAAGATCTTGTAACATAGCGAGCTTAATCCAGAAGCCAGGGAGAGGTGGAACTCCAATCAATGAAAGCCCAAACAGCACAAATAGTCCTAATTGCCAACGATTAAGTTGAGCTGAACTCAACATAAAGAGACCTGACTTAACTATTAAATGGTGTAGTGCCAAGGCAACTCCAACAAACAGTCCAAGAGTTAGCGAAAAAGAGAACGCTACAAATATCATTCCCAACTGCCCAATTGATGAGTAGGCAAGAGTAGTAGAGAGCTTGCCACCACGCTGCGCCGTGTGCCATGCCACCCACTCACCGCCAACCATCCCTAAAATACCGAGAACAAGTAGTGCCTGACTGGCCTCTGGATATGGGAATAGAAGTAGCATAATTCGTACTATCACCACTACCGCAATCTTAGATATAACTCCAGCCAACAGTGCACTCATACGAGATGAGACAACTCCATAGACTTCTGGAACCCAACCGTTGACCCCAAATAGCTCTGCCTTAACTCCAAACCCAACCAACAGCAGTAGAAAAGCTGCCAATGGAAATTGGGTCTCTCCATTAACTACAAACGCAGAGAGGTGAGCTAAATTAAGGCTTCCACTCTGACTATAGATTATAGCGATTCCTGCCAGAGCTAACACCGAACCAAATGCGCTCAATAGCAGATAACGGAATGAGACAACTGCAGCCGCAGGATGAGGGGCTTGCGCTACCAAACCAAAAGTTGCTACTGCTAGCAGCTCATAAAATACATAGATATTAAACAGATCACCAGAGAGCGCCATCCCCATAGAGGATGCAGCAACTACTAACAACAGTAGATGTTGACGAATATCTCTACTAGCTGGCCAGAGAATTAGTAGCGAAACTTGAATAGCTACCAGCCAAAGCAGGGAGAATTGGTCTAGATATAAGTTAATCCCCACAGGCACAACAAACCCTCCCATCAGTAGTGAGAGTGGTAGTTGCAGAACTCCTTCTCCTTCTGTTGCTACTATATATGTAATAGTTAGTGTAACCGCTATCACTGCTCTCCCAAAATTCTGTAATATTTTTCTACCAGCCTGCTTAGAACCAAGCAGCTGTGAGAGTGGTTGCATTAAAAATGCACCAAGCAATGGTAGAATCACCAGCAGAACTAGATAGTTGCTCATTTATTCAACTCCAGCTCCATTGCAGCTGTGACTTTAGAACGCTCTAAAGTTCCATAGCGCTGCTTAACTCTAACCAATAGCGCAATAGCCAATGCTTGGATTCCAACTCCAATAACGATAGCTGTCAACACCATCGCCTGCGGAACAGGATCAACCATAGCGAGAGGAAAACTCCCCTCTGTTGCAATTGGTACTGCACCACCCAAACGAAATCCTGCCAACATTAAAAGTAAGTTTGCTCCTGACTCGGCAATCACTAATGCCAATACTGCACGAAACAGATGAGTAGAGCGAACTAATCCTGCAATCCCAATAACTATTAGCGCAACTGCTCCACTATATAAAATAATTCCTAACATTAGCTTTGCACCTGTTCATCAATAGCTAAGTACTTCAATAACGCCGCTAGCTCTGCACCAACTTTCAGACCAACCATAAGATAGAGTAACGGTAGAGTACCAGCTGAGAAGAGTTCTCCCAGTTCTCCCTGCGCCAACCATGGAGTTAAAAATGGATCTCCTTGCCATAGCGCAACCAGACCAATAACTATAAAAGATGCTCCCGCCCCACCCTCTATGCGACTAATTACTTTATGGCTCAACTGCCCCCCTCCATTTCGCGCCCAACTAGGAAGAAATAGCGCTACAGCAACCACAACCCCTCCTTGAAAACCGCCGCCTGGAGTGAGGTGCCCATGAAGAATAATGTAGACTCCAACCAAGAGCAGGAGTGGAGTCAACATTGTTGCCGCAGAGTCAAAGAGCTCTCCAAGATTAATTTCCGAATCAATATGCTTATGCATCTTGGTATTCTGGTGCAACGCTGCTGAACCAGACTGAAGCACCATTCCTGCCCCTGTTGCCGCAGCAAACAAAATCGCCAATTCACCAAGAGTATCGAGTCCGCGATATGCTAACACCACTGAAGTTACAAGGTTAGCTGCTCCAACAGAGTCAACCACAGCCCCTTGTACTCCTTGTGCTGCTTGCTGAATCATCTCTCCAGCAACCATAGGTGAGTTACCGAAAGGGAGTGCTAAAAATAGTGGAAGGAGTAGGCAACCTAATCCGACACTGAACAGTAGTGGTGTCCACTCTACTCGTTTCACTAGATCACTCATCAATCCTCACCTCTATTCAGGGCTAAACGACTTAATGCCATTGCCAAAATAAGGCTTCCTAAACCAGCACCAACCACCCCCTCGGTCATAGCTACATCTGGAGCTTTTAGCAACACAAAAAGTAGAGTCAACGCCAATGAAAGTAGAGAAGTTGAAACTACAGCCGTAAGATGACTACGGCTTAACAGCGCAGTTACTGCTGCCACGACCATAACCAGAACTAAGAGTAGCGCAATTAGAGTCATGAATTAATATCCTTATACTTCTTTTTATGCATCTTATTTTTATACATAAAGGCTCGTGCTAAAGTCGATGAACCAATAGGGTTTGTCATTAAAATAAAGAGTGCGATCAACAGTAATTTAGAGCTCCACAATGGCTGATGCAGTGCGACCCCTATCAACAGAGCCACAGCTCCCAGAGTAACTGCTTTAGTTCCAGCCTGAATACGACTATAAAAGTCTGGCATTCGTAACAACCCGAGAGCGCCAAGAAATATGAAAGCAGATCCAATAAGCAGCATCAAATCAGCAATTATATCTATCTGAAAGATATTCATCTCCGCCCCCCTAACATAGTTCTTGCTAATGCGATAACCCCAACAAAAGAGAGCACTCCAAACAGTAGTGCTAGATCAAGATAGAGTGCACTCCCAAAAAATAGAGCCGCTAGAGCCACGCTGACAGTTGCAATGACCCCCGCCACATCTGTTGCAACAACTCTATCTGCCCCTGTTGGACCTATTAAGAAACGCAGCAGAGTCAGCAGAACAGCTCCGCCAACTAAGAGGAGTGAAATAAATTGCATTGTTGAGATAGCATCTATCTGTACGATCTGCATTAACGAAGGAACCCCGCTATATGACGCTCAAAAGATGCTGCTATATCCTCTGTTGCCTGCGTCAGTGAACTATGTCCAGCAGCATCAATCCAGTGAACTAGAATTCTCTCTCCACTAAGATCTACACTTAGAGTTCCTGGAGTTAGAGTAATGCTGTTAGCAAGTAACATTCGAGCAACTTGCGATTTGAGTTTAGTCTCCACCTCGACAAAAGTTGGATCTATTGGCAGTGATGGAGTGAGCACACGGCGAGCCATATCCAAATTTGCTCGTAATAGAGCAGATATAAATGTAGCTAGATAAAGGAGTAACGAAACTAGTGCTGCAGGTGATATCTTAACTGTAGACTGAGTTGCCAAGTGCGCGGATAATCCTGTAGATTTTGCAGAGCGCATGGCAACAATTAACAGCGCAACTACAGCTCCACTCAATAGCTCAGCCCACTCTAATGAACCACTCATTAAAACCCACACTCCCATTAAGATGATAAATTGGAGCATAAATTTACAGGCGGTCAACCATCTCTTGAGTTATTAGAGTTATCCCCTGCTCACTCCTATAGAAACGCTCTGCATCTAGCTCTGCATCATCTCCTACTATTAAGCGTTCTGGAAGCTGACAGCCAACATCCACTATTGCTCTCTTTATAGAGCAGTGCCGACCAACACATGCGTGTGGCAAAATAAGTGAGCTATATACAATACTATAGGAGTTTATTCTTGCATCAGTAAAAAGCAGTGAACTATCCACCATTCCTCCAGAGACCACACAGCCAGCAGAGACTAAACTATCCAATGCTGCTCCAGTACGATTTCCCTTATTAAATATGAATTTAGCGGATGGATATTGGCTCTGATGAGTCCATATCGGCCACCCTCGATCATAGAGGTCAAGTTGCGGGGTAACTGCAGTCAGATCTATATTAGCCTCCCAATACGCATCTACAGTTCCCACATCTTTCCAGTAGCAGTCACTATCGTGAACCGCACTCCTAGAAAAGTTGTGCGCCATAACTTTCGAACTCTCTACCAATTTTGGGATAACATCATTACCAAAATCGTGACTAGAACTACTATCTAGAGCATCCTCCTCTAATACCTCCATTAGAGCGTGATAGTTGAAAATATAGATTCCCATACTCACAAATGAGCGTTCAGGATCATCCACCATCGCTGGGGGATCTACTGGCTTCTCAACAAACTCTACAATTCTTCCCTCTGCATTAGCATTAACCACTCCAAAACTACTAGCCTCACTGCGGGGCACACTCATACAGGCTACAGAGACATCTGCGCCACTCTCAATATGTTCTGCTAACATTTTGGAGTAGTCCTGCTTATAGATGTGATCACCAGCTAATATCAACACGAAACGCGGCTTGTGTTGAGTGATAATTTCCAAATTTTGGTGTACTGCATCTGCAGTACCTTGATACCAATGGACATCCTTAGTCTGTTGCTGGGCAGGCCATATCTCTACAAACTCACCCAACTCAGGACGAAGAAAACTCCATCCCCGCTGCAGATGGTGGATCAGAGAGTGAGCTCTATATTGAGTCAATACTGCAATTTTACGCAGCCCTGAATTTATGCAGTTAGAGAGAGGGAAATCAACAATCCTAAATTTACCCCCAAAAGGAACTGCTGGCTTAGATCTAGTTTCAGTCAAATTTTGCAGACGACTACCTCGCCCCCCAGCCAACACTAAGGCCAGAGTATTTCGTATCTCGTAATGTATTGTTTGGCTGTTATTCATTATTGTTTTCTTTTATACTGCGTATATCAGGGCACACTTGATTATCTCTTTTTATATACTTACATATTTATGATTGCAGTATACTGTAATTTCCATAAAAATTATATGATATTGATCAATACATTTTTAGTTCTCTCTTTACATCTATAAATTTATAGATAAAATAAACTATACTTATTTGTATACAGTTATTGTAACTAGTGTCCCAATATAATCTTCTTATAGATTAAATCTAAATAACCAATACGAACTTTACAAATTTAACTCAAATAGCAGCAACTCTAATGATAGAAAGAAAATTTTAATTGAGGAATTATATTAATTGAACAGTGCATCAACAGATAACCTTAAGTGTGGCGCTCGGATTGGCATAGACCTAGGAGGCACGAAGGTCGAAGCTCTAATACTAGATCACAACGGAATAGAGCGGGCTCGCAAGCGTCTACCTACTCCTAAGAGAAACTACACTAAAACTTTAAATACCATTAGAGAGTTGATAGAATATGTAGAGCAGAGTTCTGGTTTGCACGGCTCTATTGGAGTTGCCACCCCAGGAGTTCTCTCCCCAGCAACTGGATTGATGAAAAATGCAAACTCTACTGCGCTCTTAGGTCATAAACTAGATATAGATTTAGAAGATCTTCTGCAACGCCCTGTGCGTCTAGCAAATGACGCTAACTGCTTCGCTCTGTCTGAAGCTACTGATGGTGCTGGCAGAGGACATAACTCAGTTTTTGGAGTAATTTTAGGAACAGGAACTGGCGGTGGAATCGTCTTTAATGGAGAGATTATGTTAGGTGCTAATGCAATTGGTGGTGAGTGGGGACACAATCCACTCCCAAATTTAACTACTGAAGAGAGTAAAGTTGATAAGTGCTACTGTGGTCGACAAGGATGCATAGAGAGTTTTCTCTCAGGACCAGCACTCGAACGAAGCTACTACAAGAATAGCGGCAACGAGCTCTCGGCTGCAGATATAGACCTCGCTGCCCAAGTTGGTGAAGAGAGCGCAGAACAGACTCTTCAACTATATGAAGATCAACTTGCACGCGGACTTGGATCTATCATAAACATTATTGATCCTGCAGTTGTAGTGCTAGGCGGTGGAGTATCTAACATTGAACGCCTCTACCGTAATGTACCCAAACTTTGGGATGAGCACATATTCTCTGACCAGATAACCACTAAACTACTTAAAGCCAAACATGGCGACTCTAGCGGAGTAAGGGGGGCAGCATGGCTATGGAATTAAGTTGGCAAGAGTTAGAGCAACATCACAAACTGATAAGTGAGGGGAGCATTGCAGAACTATTCAACAAAGATAAGAACCGTTTTAATAAATTCTCTATGCGCTTTGAGGGAATCCTCCTAGATTACTCTAAAAATTTAATAGATGAGACAACCATAAAACTATTACTAAAACTTGCAGCAGAGAGTAATCTCAGTGAGTGGAGAGAGCGCATATTTAGCGGTGAAAAGATAAACCATACCGAAGAGAGAGCAGTACTGCATACCGCACTGCGCACTCCAAAAACGGATAAATTAATAGTAGATGGAGAGAATATTATTCCTCAAGTACATAGCGTACTAGAGCAGATGGAGGGGTTTGTAGAAAAGATCCACTCTGGAGAGTGGCAAGGCTTTAGCGGAAAGCGCATCACTGACATTATCAATATAGGAATTGGTGGTTCAGATTTAGGGCCTCGCATGGTTGTGAATGCACTTCACCCTTGGCAAAGTCCTAATATTACAAGCCACTTCGTCTCCAATCTTGACGGACGCGAGCTCTCCGATACCTTAGAGAGAGTTGAGCCGAGCACCACTCTATTTTTAATTGCCTCTAAAACTTTCACCACCTTAGAGACTATGACTAATGCTACAACTGCCCGCAACTGGTTTTTGCAGCAGAGTGGGAGCAGTGAGGATGCAATAAGCAACCACTTCGCAGCTATCTCCACCAATATAGATGAGTGCCTGAAATTCGGAATTGCAAGAGATAGTATATTTCACTTTTGGGATTGGGTAGGTGGTCGCTATTCACTCTGGTCAGCTATAGGGCTATCCATAGCTGTCTCATTAGGAATGAAACAATTTCGTAAACTGCTTGCTGGGGCTCACGCAATGGACAACCATTTTAGAGAGGCTCCACTGGCAGAGAATATGCCTCTAATCCTAGCGCTCTTAGGGGTATGGAATCGCAACTTCTCCACTATCGAAAGTCTTGCTATCCTCCCCTACGAATCATCACTCAACCTCTTCCCAAGCTATCTACAGCAGCTAGATATGGAGAGCAATGGAAAGCAAGTTGATAGAGCTGGTGACTCTGTCAAGCATCAAACATCGTCACTGCTCTGGGGGGAATCAGGCTCTAATGGACAGCACTCATTTTTTCAGTTTCTTCACCAGAGTCAAACTAGAGTCGCAATTGATTTTATAGGAACTATTAATCCAGAGCATAAACTCAAAGGACATCACCATAAACTTACTGCAAATATGTTGGCGCAATCTGAAGCACTGATGGGTGGACGAAGTATAGAACAGGCGCAGCAGGGTCTAGCAACTACTGATCTACCCTCATCTAAACAGCAACTACTAGCACCATACAAAACATTCCCTGGCAACACCCCATCTAATATGCTACTACTAGATCGGCTTGATCCATACACTCTCGGCTCATTAATTGCACTTTATGAGCACAAAGTATTTGCACAAGGTGTAATATGGAATATAAACTCTTTTGATCAGATGGGAGTAGAGCTAGGTAAAGAGCTAGCTAAAGAGGTTCAATATGAGCTAGAGAGCGGTAATGGAGCACGAAAGAATCAGCATGATGACTCAACTCGCAATCTCATAAATATATTTCTAGAGAGGAGGGTATCTCGCCACTAGAGATGAATAATCTAGTGTTTATATACGCCATAAACTGATAAAGTAAATAACAACTGTAGACTTACTTCTACTATTTTAAATAATTTTTTAACTGGAGATATAGATATGAACCAAAAACTAATAGCTAAGATACGCCAACAAGCATACCAGTTGTGGGAAAATGAAGGCCGACAAGATGGAGACGATTTCGCAACTTGGCTCAGGGCAGAGGCGATAGTACTCTCTGCACTATCTAGAGAAGAGAGTGGTATTCCAACTACAACTAAAAATAGATCTGCCTCAACAAAGAGTGTAAAGAAGAGCGCGACTAAAAGCAGCAAGAAAAAGGTAACTACAAAAAAAGTTGTGAAGAAAAAGGCCGAAGTTAAGAAGGCAGTTAAGAAGGCAGTTAAGAGACAAGTCGTAAAAAAGAAAGCCGCAAAGAAACAACCAGTTAAGAAAGCAGTTAAGAAAAAAATTGCCAAGAAAAAATAGCAATATTTAAGTAGAGATTTATTATGAGCAGACACTTACTGGGTGAAGTTGATCTCCATCTGATTGCTGAAGGGCAACACCAGCGTCTCTATGATAAGTTAGGGGCGCACCCTACTACGCTTAATGAGATATATGGAACTCTATTTTCAGTGTGGGCACCCAATGCTCGCAGGGTAAGTGTAGTCGGTAACTTCAACCAGTGGAATGGTGACAGCCACCCTATGAATCTCAATTATGAGAGCGGAATATGGGAACTATTCATTCCAACTATTGAAGCTGGCACTATCTACAAATATGAGATTGTCAGCAGTGATGGATATCTTCTCCCACTTAAAAGTGACCCCTTTGCATTTTTCGCAGAAGAGCCTCCACGCACCGCATCTATTGTCTACAACTTAGAAAACTATATATGGAACGACAGTGAGTGGATGGAGAGACGCGCTGAATCACATCATCGCCGTGCACCAATCTCAATATATGAACTTCACCTCGGATCTTGGAAAAAGAAGCAGGATAAATACCTAAACTACATAGAATTGGCTGATGAGCTTATCCCTTATGTACAGAGGCTAGGATTTACCCATATTGAACTTCTGCCAATTAACGAACACCCTTTTGATGGATCTTGGGGCTATCAGCCAACCGCTCTGTTTGCTCCAACTAGCCGCTTTGGCACTCCAGATCAGTTTCGCGAATTTGTAGATCGCTGTCACCAAGCAGGAGTTGGAGTAATTCTAGATTGGGTAGCTGGTCACTTTCCAGAAGATCAACATGGATTGATTCAGTTTGATGGGAGCCACCTCTACGAGCATCAAGATCCTCGTCAGGGTCGCCATGAAGAGTGGGGAACTCTAATCTATAACTTTGGTAGAACTGAAGTTAGCAACTTCTTAACTGCCAACGCCCTCTTCTGGCTAGAGCAGTACCACATTGATGGGCTACGAGTAGATGCTGTCGCCTCTATGCTCTACCTCGACTACAACCGCGAAGGTGGTGACTGGGTACCGAACCGCTATGGAAGTAATGAGAATCTAGATGCAGTAAATTTCTTAAAACAGCTCAATGAGAAGATCTACCATAACTTCCCAGACTGCGTCACCATTGCTGAAGAGTCGACTGCTTGGCCTATGGTTTCACAACCAACTTCTATGGGAGGTTTAGGTTTTGGCTTTAAGTGGAATATGGGGTGGATGAATGATACTTTAGAGTATATACAACGAGATTCAATTCATCGTGCTCACCACCAAAATGAGATCACCTTTGGACTGCTATACGCTTTTCACGAAAACTTTATTCTTCCCCTATCTCACGATGAGGTAGTACATGGTAAACGCTCACTACTTAATAAGATGCCTGGAGATCTATGGCAGCAGTTTGCCAACCTACGGCTCTATCTAACTTTCCTCTACACCCATCCAGGAAAAAAACTCCTCTTTATGGGAGGAGAATTTGGACAGTGGAGTGAGTGGAATCACAAGCAGAGTTTAGATTGGCATCTTACTGAAGAAGGAGATCCAAACCAACACTATCACTGTGGCTTACAAAAATTAGTTACTGACATCAACCATCTTTATCGTAATAAAAAAGCTCTGCATGAGTTAGATAATGAGGGGGGAGGTTTTGAGTGGATCGACTGTAGTGACCACGAGAATGGCATTATCTCTTTCATACGAAAACAGGTAGATGGTGCACCACTAATTACAATCTGCAACTTCACTCCCGTAGTTAGGAGTGAATATCGTATCGGAGTTCCAAACTCTGCACACTACAGAGAGCTCTTAAATTCAGACAGCAGTATTTATGGGGGTGGCAACCAAGGTAATAGCGGAGGAGTGGAGAGTGAGCCTACCGCATCTCATGGGATGGATAACTCCATTAACTTAACCATCCCTCCGCTAGGGGTTATTGTTTTAGAGCCTACACTACAATGCTAAGAGGCGACCCTCTCTCTCTAGGTGCGCAATGGGATGGGGAAGGTATTAATTTTGCTCTCTTCTCTGCAGCGGCTGAACGGGTTGAACTCTCTCTCTTCAGAAATGGGACTGAAATTGAGAGGGTTGATATGCCAGGACATGAAAATCAGATCTGGCATGGATATCTTCCAAAATCTAAATTAGCAGAGCCTGGGCTACAGTATGGATATCGTGTTTCAGGAGAGTGGAACCCAGAACAGGGATTATACTTTAACTCTGACAACATTCTACTTGACCCTTATGCCCGCGCGCTCTCTACCCCATTACGGCAGGCTGGAGATAGAGAGCGACTTCCATTAGGTGTGGTTACTGCCCCCCTTGATGATATTAGCGATAGAATTATCCGCCCCGCTACTCCATGGAACAGTACCATTATATATGAGATGCATGTTAAGGGGTTTAGTCAGCAACACCCAGAGATTGCTAAAAGTATGCGTGGAAAATTCTGCGCGCTAACTGCTCCTCCCCTACTCGACCATATAAAAAGTTTAGGGATAACTGCAGTAGAGCTCCTCCCAGTATTTGCATTTGGAGATGAACCCCATCTCGCCCCCCACTCTCTGAGCAACTACTGGGGCTACAACAGTATAAACTTCTTCAGTCCCGACCCCCGTTACTTGACCAACCCTACTGCCATTGAAGAGTTCCGCTCTATGGTAAGGGCGTATCATGATGCTGGAATAGAGGTTATTTTAGATGTAGTCTACAACCACACCGCTGAGGGTGGAGCTGACGGGGCTATCATCTCTTATCGTGGAATTGATAACCAGAGCTACTACCGAACTAATCCTAACTGTCCTGTAGAGAATCATAATGAGAGCGGATGTGGAAACACCTTAGACTTCTCTCACCCAAAGGTTGTACAGCTAGTAATGGACTCCCTGCGTTATTGGGCTGAGGAAATGGAGGTTGATGGATTTCGTTTCGATCTCGCCTCCACTCTAGGAAGAACTACTGAGAACACCTTCTCACCAACTGCTCCACTCTTTAGTGCTATCAATCAAGACCCAACATTAAACAAGCTAAAGTTGATTGCAGAGCCATGGGATCTTGGCATAAATGGGTATCAAACTGGCAACTTTCCGATGGGGTGGAGTGAATGGAACGATCACTATCGAGATGATATACGCCGCTTCTGGCAGGGAGATGATCAGAATCTAGGAGATCTAGGACAACGCTTAACTGGATCTGCTGACCTCTTTAACCACCATGGACGCACACCACAGGCATCTATAAACTTTATTACTGCACATGATGGATTCACTCTTAATGATCTGGTGAGCTATGAACAGAAACACAATCTTGACAATAAAGAAGATAATAGAGATGGCAACAACAATAATATAAGCTGGAACAGAGGGGTGGAGGGTGAGAGTAGTGATCTTGAAATTATTGAGAGGCGCAACATAGACCGGCGCAATCTACTTACCACGCTCCTCTTCTCACAAGGAGTTCCAATGCTACTAAGTGGTGATGAGATAGACAACACTCAATGGGGCAACAACAATAGTTACTGCCAAGATAACCCCATCAGCTGGCTAGATTGGAAGAGTACTACTCAAGATGAGATTGCACCCAAAAATAATCCTCATAATATCTACAGTTTTGTACGGAAACTCATAGAGATCCGTCAAAGTATTCCATATTTTAGTCATCATTGCTTCCACCCTACTCCCAACCAAAGCTCAACAAAAAACGTTATCAGCTGGTTTACCCCTCAAAATATAAAAATGGAGAGTGATGACTGGCAACACTCTGCGAGCAGAAGCCTTATTATGCACTGCTTTATGCACTGCTGTTCACTGGATGAGCATAGTGATGCCCCTGTTGAGAGCGCGATCTTGCTCTTGATAAATGGCTCTCTCGAACAGAGAACCTTCACCATTCCAGATATAAGCTATGGAAAGAGTTGGCGCCTACAGGTGGATACAGCATTGACCGACAGAGGGAACAGTAGAGTAACGGAACTTCATCACAGCACAGAGTTAGAGCTTTCCGCTCAATCTATAGTAGTGCTTCAGCAGATAGCATGAATATTGCAGAGCAAGCAGCAGAGTTAGGGATAGACCAAGGATACTGGGATATTAAAGGAGAGTGGCATCAACTTAGTGATGAGCGATTGGTCGAGATAATTGAGATGCTCGCTAATGATAATATTGATAAAAATAGAGATCAAAAAAAAGAAGATTACTTTTCAGACATACCAAAACTTGGTTGGCAGGGAGAGTCAGCGCAGAGACGAATCTGGGGAGTCCAACTCCATCTCTACACTCTGCGCTCCCGAGAGAATGAGGGGATAGGAGACTTTGCTGATCTTGCCATCTTTACCAAACTTGCAAAACAGATGGGGGCATCTTTAGTTGGTCTTAACCCACTCCACGCACTATTCCCACAAGCTCCTGAACACGCCAACCCCTACTACCCATCAAGTCGAAAAGCCCTAAACCCTCTCTATTTACGGATCGCAGAGATAGCTGAATTCAACACAGAGGAGGCTAAAGATATATATCGTGACTACTACTCCCAATCGACCCAAAATAGAATTAAGCAGTTACGCGACTCTGCAGAGGTAGACTATAGCGGCGTATCTGCCTTTAAGTTACCAATACTTGAACAACTGTTTAAAGTTCTTTATAGTAAGAGTGGCGAGGCTCGTAGAGCAGAGTTTACAGAGTTCATTAATAGCGAGAAGGATAGAGCTCTATTCAAATTTGCCATCTTCTCAGCTCTAAGTGAGAAGTTTCCAGAGCAGAACTGGCGGCAGTGGCCAGAGCAGTACCGCCGCCCAGACTCAACTTCCGTAGAGGAGTTACTCCCCCAACTTCAAGAGAGAATACATTTTCACCTCTACCTCCAGTGGTTAGCGCAACAGCAACTATCCGCTGC
>Ga0209657_1000705_pt1 | contig 21214 bp, 25 predicted proteins | sample SaaInlV_100m_DNA_FD_184650 | JGI IMG/M metagenome (GOLD analysis project Ga0209657, IMG submission 184650) | Marine microbial communities from expanding oxygen minimum zones in the Saanich Inlet - SI037_S3LV_100m_DNA (SPAdes) (version 2) | ecosystem: Environmental > Aquatic > Marine > Intertidal... | reverse complement strand
TGTGTTTTGGTTAAAAAATAAACTCTGTTGTCAGAATTTATCACAATAAGAGTTGAGAATAACTTGAAATTCATGCCTGCAAAAGACAAAATGTTCTACAGACGAGAAAAAGTGATGAAGTATTTTGTACAGGGAATATCCCAAAGAGAAATTTCTTACAATGTGGATTGTAGTTTAGCTACTGTTGAACGAGATATCAAACACATTAGAGAACAACTGACAGTACAAAAGTTTCTCTCAGAGAATAAAAATTCTGATATGTTGCCATGACGGGATACCTTACATTTGCGATAAAGAAGAAGTTATTGCCATATTTAGTGAAAAGAGATGGCTACAAGTGTTACTTGTGTGGAATTAAATTCAAAGACGTTAGAGAGCCTATTATTGAGCACTTGGATGACAATCCTTCCCACAATGATTGGGATAATCTTGCCCTTGCTCATCAAAGTTGTAATATCAAAAAAGCAAACTACGATAAGGATTTTATCAATATTGCTGAGTTAAAACAAGAAGAAAATCGAAACCACATCTTTGTGAGAGAAACTTTTTCAAAGAAAAATAGTAAAGTTTCTACTGAAATTGAAATAAGTAACAAATGCTATCCTATAACTGAAAAATATCTTGTTGATTTTATACTTGAACATGGTTGGTTAGATTACAAATCCACACTTGCAGATATTGCATATTTGTGTAAGATAAAAACTGGTCATGGATCTATTAATCAAATAAGAAATCATGTGTATATGCTAACTTCTTCTAGTGCACCATTTGAAATCATCAAAGATCCTAATACAAAGAAAAAGATAATTAAAAAGCGCTAATTGTCATATAATTCTCAATTTTGATTCCTGTGTAATGTTGATAAGTGTGGGGTTCTATGTGGAATTGTTTGAAATTTTATTTAAAACACTTTCACCCAGTTTGGATTCCTAGTTGAATCGTGCAAGTGAATATATCTAAAAAATGAAATTCCACAAAAAGTGATCTCATATATGGGATTCATGTAATAATTTGACCTATATTTTATTAGACAGTATTTCCCCTCCTATTTTATGAAGTTCATTTTATGTCTGTTAATGATAATTATTTCTAGTGGTTTTGCATCTAGTGATGCCTTTGCAGAAACTTGGTATTATTATGTAGAACCCCTTCCAAATTATGCATCATATGCAACCAATGTGATGGATTTGTCAACTACTGCTTGGGAAGATGCAAATGATGATCTTGAATTTATTGAAGTTACATCTCCGGAACAAGCAAATTTTCAAGTTCAATGGGTAAAGGAATTTGGCGTTGAACATGTTGGTTATGCATATGGTAGTTGGTTCATTGAAGTAGGTCTTGGTGATAGTAACTGTGGTACTGGGATGTGGCAACCATATTCTGAAAAGTATACTACACACATAATGACACATGAGATTGGTCACGTATTGGGATGGGATCATGTAGACGATCCTGACAGTATAATGTATCCTGTTGCACTTAACTGGGAATATGGGATAGTTGAAACTAGTAAAACCCTGACAAATGATTATGGTTATTTTTCACCGATATGTACATCTAAAGATTCTGCAACTTTTAATTGGCAAGTATCCTCTGATGATCCTACATATGGGTTTGACGTGTATTTTGTACCTTCGATAGAGGAATTTGACAGTTGGGTAGAAGATGGAACGTTTAGTTATTTTGATGATGCTGGATGTTTTGCAGAAAATATGATTTCAGTCGGAGGAACATGTGAAGGAGTTACATCAGAAAGTGGATTACTAGTATTAATGGGTGATAAAGCAACTGAACCACTTACAGAAATTACACTAAATGTTCAAGAAATTAATCTGAGTAATAATTTTAGTCTAGGTTCAAATGAATCTGTAAAATCCACACCCCTTCCAGATCCTACGGTTCCTGTTGCCGTTGATACTGAATTTGAATTATATGTAGATCCATTACAACAATTTTCAATCAAATATCCGTCTAATTGGATAGTTGATAGTACAGATTACGGAATTCAAAAAGTGAATTTTATTAATGATTATGATTGGACTGCTCAAATTTATGTAACTGATTACGGAGATGTAGATTATACAGGATTTAACGAATCTGAAATTTTAGATGATATTATTTCATATGAACAAGAGTATTGTAATGATGCCTCAATCATAGATTCAGGGTACATTTGTTATGAGTTTCAACCCTTAGGTTCAGATCCTATAGTTATGGCATCAGGAGAAGAAGCATATATTGTAGGATACCAAAGTACACGTCAATATGATTCAATTTCTAGAATTGAATATCCTATAACTACAATTCTTACAGAAATCCATGATGGCTCTAATGTATGGGTAGTATATTCCGAAGTAGATACTTATGCGATCGAGTCCTACGGGGAAATTTTGGTACAATCTCTAGAATCTTTTAAAATAATTCAATCTGGTGAAGAATCTTCCACTCCAAAATCATCAGGAACTCCAATCCCAACACCCCAACCAGAGGTCATTACAAGTACGGGCTCTGCAACATTAAGCAAATCTAGTGTTGAGATAGGTTTTGATCAATCCGAAGAAGTGAAAATTTATGGAACAATAAACAATGTAAATAAATCTACAAGAATTAACATTACATACACATATCCAGACGGAACAACAAATGGAGTTCAAGTCTTTTCAACTGATTCTGGAGTTTATGAAACGATTTTAGATTTAGATGTTAATTCCCCCAAAGGAGTTTATGAAATACTAGTAACATCAAAAGGTAAAATTCTGGGAATGTTGGAATTAGAAGTTGTAGAAAAGAAAATGGACTCCCAACAGTTTCCAAAAGTTATTACAACTGATACTGAACAAACTCCAATTGAATCTCCTACAATATTAGAAAAACCAAAATTTTCATTTGTAGATGATTCAAAAGATCCTTGGTCATACGTAGACAGATACAACAATGAAGCATCATACAAAGAATGGTTTGATGAAAACTACCCTGATTACACTATCTATGAGGCTGTAAATTTGAAAACTCCTCTAGATTTTATTGATACCTCTAAAGATCCTCAATTTTATGTTGACAGATACAACAATGAAGCATCATACAAAGAATGGTTTGATGAAAACTACCCTGATTACACTATCTATGAGGGAATTGGAATTACTGAAGATGAATATTTGGTTATAGTTGCATCTTTAGACCAACCAGATGAAGAATCCATTGAAACACAAGACATTGGAGAATCAATTGTAGCAGATAATGTTGACTTGCCAGTTGTAACAACATCTCAAAAAAACACTGAAGAAATTGAAATAGAAACTGTAATTCAAAACGATGAACCTACATGTGGTGCAGGAACTGTGGCAAAAAATGGAATTTGTGTAGTAGATACTACAAAATCTGAATCATCATCTAAAGGTGGAGGCTGTTTAATTGCAACAGCAACATATGGTTCAGAGATGGCACCACAAGTCCAACAACTCCGAGAACTGCGAGATAACTCACTATTATCCACTGAATCAGGCATAAATTTCATTAATTCATTCAATGATGTCTACTATTCCTTTAGTCCAGTAATTGCAGATTATGAGCGAGAAAATCCAATATTCAAAGAAATTGTAAAGATTGCAATCACTCCAATGATTACCAGTCTATCAATTTTGAATTATGTTGATATGGATTCAGAGGAATCCGTTTTGGGATATGGAATTTCTTTGATTATACTAAATGGAATGATGTATGTTGGATTTCCTGTTGTTGCAATATTGAGATTTAGAAAACATGCTTAGCCTACATTTGAATAATTTAGTTTGATGATCAGCATTCATACTATTTTTTTTTAAGAATCTATGAAATCTTTAAATTCATGTCAAATCGTAAAATTATATGAAATATTGTAAAAACTGTGAACAAACAGTAGAACCAAAGAGACATTTCAATGTCGCCATTTTGTTCATCTTGATTTTGCTTGGAATCATTCCAGGAATAATCTACTATATCATAGTAGGAAAATCATGTCCCATGTGCAATAGTAATAATTGGGGATTGAAAAAAGATAAAGGCGAGAATCAGGATCATAATCATTCATGAAATACTGTAAAACATGTGATACAACCGTAGAATTCAAACGTGTTTATGATACTACCTTACTTTTTATGATTTCTTTATCTGGTGCATTATTCCTAATACCTGGATTTTATTTCCCAATTGTATTGATTCTTGTACCTTTTCCAGCTATTCTATATTATTTTTATTTGCCTCAAGGATGCCCCGTATGTGAAAATCCATAAAGTATGCGTATTTCCTAATCACTATCAAATTTTTTATGATTTTAATTCTAAAATTAACTCGATCAAAACTTTTAATTTTAGACTGGAATTAACTTGGGTATGAATATAATTAAATGGACTATTGTTGTAGTTGTAGGAATTGCTAGTGTGACATCTATTGCCATAACATTTCTAATAACAAATTCTGCAAATACAATTCTTGCACCATAATTTACGCTAAAATTAATTAGAATTAGGTGTTATTCATGAAGCAGTAAAAAATGGGTGATATTTTCATACCTTTAGTTTAATAATTAGCATTTACACTAATATTGAAATTCGATTTACCTTACGTTATGAAAATTTTAATTGATGAGATGGATGATGGTTGGGATGAAAAACTCAAAGAGTTGGGGTATGATGCGTATAGTGTCAAGAAATTACGTGTATCTGGACACAAACTTCAGACTGATTATTCTGTGATAAATTATGCTAAAGAAAACGATATGGTTTTAGTTACTAGGGATACTGAGAGCGGTCAGGCATGCATGGAAAACGATCTACCTTGTATACTACTTGACAATGAAGAAATTTTTAAAATAGTTACTGATAAACTAAAAAAATTCTAATTCACATTCTCTGTGCCAAATTGCAGTACTCTTAGATTTGCAAGTACTTCATTTAGAAAAGATTCTTCTTGTTGATGTGCAATTATCTCTATAATTATTTGCCAGCAATCATTTATTTTTCTATTAATTTGTGAAAACATTTTATCTTTTTTAAATGATGGATAATGTGATAATAGCCTCATAATTCCGTCAGTTGATTGAACTATGTGGATGAGATGGATGACTGATCTTAATCTTTCATGATATGTGAATTTTTCTTCATTACTTGTAATGTTGAAATTTGTTATTTCCTCAAAAATAATTTCTGTTTCTTTATGTAAATTTTTGAGTTGTTTGTTTACTGATTCATCTAAATTAATTAATTCATATTCTATGTGAGACTTGCTGTGAACTTTTTTCTCAATTTCACCTGCTTCCACTAGGGAACTGATTTCTCTGTATACTATTTTTTCATTACCTGCTTTTTTTATTACTCTTTTTGCAAGCTCAGTACCTCTGGTTTTGCCATTTTCATTAAGAACTCTGATGATCTCTGTTCGTATAACTTCTAAATTTTTATCCATGTTTCTCTCCTATACTGTTTTTTGATATTTGGTTAATACTTCTTTTTCGCCTACCTCGTTAATCTCCTTTGCTAACCCTTCCAAAATCCCTATGCCTTTTCTGATCAACTCTTTTTTGGTATTCTTATTTTCTAATTTCAATTTCAATATTCTTTTTTCATCATTTACAAATCGTAACAAATTAACCCCATCCCCCATGTTGAGATTGATGTAAAAATTCACATATTCTGTGGCTGACTGAATGCCCATTATTTTGATTCTCCGTTAATCTTGCAACTTCCATCACTGTTTCTTAATTTTCTTGCCATTACATATGGCGTAATTAATAATATCGGTATGGATATTGCAATAAACATTGTCTGCATTTGCGTTAATGCAATAGACAATGCAATCCCGCTAGCAGTTCCAATAAAAATTGATAAGAATGTCCCCGCACATGTTGGACACGCAATGAATAATCCTGCAGCTGCTCCTATGGTACTTGCCCCTCTATCTTTCTTTGAAATTCTATATGCACTAATGGCAATTGACGCATTTAGTGCGACTAGATATGATACAATGATTTGTAAAACCAAGTTTATTGGAATTACTTGCAGTCCTACATGTTCTGTCAAATAAATAATAATTTTTGGCATGTATCCTGGACCGTCACAACACGGGGCAATAAATCCTGATGGAATTGTTGCTCCATAATGAATTGCAAAATTTACTTCAGGTTGATATACAAGCGTTCCTGAAACTAATGAGAAAAATATACCATATGTGACAAACACTGCAACAAAAATTTTTCGTGATTTAGAATTCCATGTAACAAGTGCAATTATTGTTGATAGATCTTTTCCACTTCCTTGAATTTTCCCTTTATGGTAACGATACATTCCAAATCCAATTGCACCCAATGCTGCCACTAGTGTGACATAAAATCCAAATGCAATTCTCTTTATTGGCTCAATTACACTGGGTGTTAATAATTCCGGATCTTGATATCTCCCATAAATCAAAAACAATATTCCAATTATTACAAATCCTAAAACTATCAGTCTTTTTCCTTTACTGATATTTTTACTTGACTGCTCACTCATGATTCTGAATTCTTCTTTATGGAATTAAATCCTATCTTAGCTGAGCTTTGGAACAAAGATGTAAATGATTGCAATAATTTCAAGCCTTCCAAAAATCATCAAAAATCCTAACACAATTTTTGTTGCAGTATCTGTGTCAAAATCAATTATGCCTGCAGACAACCCTCCTGTGGTAATTATGCCTGCAGCCTCAAAGAATGCATCTTGAAATGGCACATCTTCAATTGCTGCTAGATGTGCACCTGTAATTGCTGAAATTGTAGGAAATAGTGCAAGAATAATTAAAGTTGATATCAATTCTTTTTTTGATTGATTTGATAATTCCTGTCTTTTGATTTTACTGAAAAATGATCTACAGTTTTTTAAATGGAATAATCTGAATATTTTCAAACCTCCTGCCGTAGAAAAACCACAACCTCCGATGAACATCAAAATTATCAAAATAGTGTGGGCGCCTCCATTCAACCCTGCAAGACTTTCTTGTTGTAATCCTGCAGTAGTACTAGCTGACACTGAATAAAATGCACTCTGCAGTGGTTCTAGCCCACTAATTCCAATAAACAAAATTGTTGCACCTCCGAGTATCCCAAAGTACGTTAATACCTCTTTTCCTAATTTTGGTGACAGGAATTTTTTTCTAACAAATGCATAGTGGAAAGTAAATGGCAATGCTCCAAGTATCATTGCGCCCATCAAAATAAGATGTTCTTGCCATAATAGATCCTCAAGAATTGTAGATGTGGGTGTGAATCCTCCTGTTGAAAGTGTACTCATTGCCAATGAAAAATTATCAATTAGATGCTCTGGCGAGAAATCATCAATTGGATTTCTTGAACCAAATAGATACAATAAAACTGCAACAATTACAATATAGACTGCAAAGATGACCGTGATTGTTAAGAATAATTCTTTCATGTGTAATGTTCTTCCAGATATGAAACCTCTCATGGATTGTAATTTTGATTCTGGATAAAAGGCAGTAATTACTAGATAAATGAAACTCATTCCTCCTACAAGCTGTGTGTAACTGCGATAAAATGTAAAACTCTGGGTTAATTGCTCTGGCTCATCAAACAATGATATTCCGCCTGTTGTAAATCCTGCAGCACTAGAAAAGAACGCATTTCCAAAAATCTCTAAACTGGTTTCATCACTTGGAAACACGTACAGATATGGAATTGTTCCAAATAATGATAGCAAAAATAGGCTAGAAAAGACTAGAATCGACGCCTGTTGTAAATTTAAACTTGATTTTTCACCATAGGAATTTAGGAAAAACCCTGTCACAAGCAAAAGTACGGTTGTAAGATAAATTCCTGTAGCTGTTGTGGTTTCCTCAAAAACTGTTGCTACTAATGCGGGAACAAGTAGTAGCACTCCTGCAAATTGCAATACAAAACCCAAATTTCCGAGAACTGCTTTTACTGGTGGACTTAGAAGACGTGGTGCAGTTGATGTGGCATTTCTAATTACATTTGCAATTGTTGATTGGAAAATTATCCCCATAATTTGATTTTTCTTTGAGATAACTGGAAGTTTTCTAATGTCGTTATCTCTCATTTTGTGTAATGCATCTTGCAGGGTTGCTTTTTCATTAATTGTAATTAACGGTGCACTCATGACATCTTTTAATTTTGTAGCTTCTGCGTAAACCGAAGCATCACTTACCTTGTTTAAAATATCTTCATCAGTAACAATTCCCACTGGTTTTTTTCCTTCATCTGTAACTACAATGTCGTCTGTTTCATAGTGACGCAGCATTCTTGCAGCTTCTCTAGTCTGCGTATTTTCACTAAGAATTAGTACATCTTTGTCCATGTACTCTGTTACGTATTTACTTAGAACATACGATACTGCACGTTCTGGGTTTGTTGACATCAAGCTATCCTTAGTTGGGGATTTTAAATAATTTGGGGTGTGCTTGATATTGATCGTTTAATAACATCTGATCTATGCATTTCTGATCTCAAAAATTTGCTATCTTTATAAGCACTGAGCACAAAGTTTGCCTGTACTATTATGGATATTGATCAAGCACAAGAGCCTGATTATGATTCTGTCAAAATTGACTATGTCGGATTTGTAGACCCTTATGCAGTTGAAGGCATGGTTGTACTAAAAGCTGATAATGGAAAAGAATTTCATATGAGGGCATTTTCTGGAGAAGTTGCAAAACATATCTCAAGTTTTGGTGAGACTGATGAAGATTCTCCGCCATCAATTTACAAAATGATAGAAGATATTTGTGAATACAATGAATTGATTCTAGTTAAAGTGAAAATCTATGGCAGTGGAGACGTATTAAGGGCAAATCTGTATTTTGCAGGCAAAAAAGACCTTGTATTGAAAAATTACCGTGCATCAGACGCAATGGCACTTGCAGCATTTTACAAAATCCCGATACTTGTTAGAAAAAATCTCCTAAAGGAACGAATGGAAGCATAATTTTACTTATTTTTTAATTAGAATAGTTTTTTTCCTAGTCTGTTTGTAAAAAACCATGTCTGAACAAGAACAACTAATGGATAATTTGCTGAACCTGGATCTTGAAATAATTGATACTGTACGAGAACTTCACAAAGTTTCATGGGCCTCTGATTCTCTAAAAAAACAAGTTGAAGATTCACTTAAAATCCGTGATGAGATGGTGGTAAAACTAATGTCATTAAAGGGCCATGATGATCAATGTGGTTGTGGTCATGATCATTCACATGAATAATCTATTTCATCAAAATAATTTTCTGGGAATTTTTCCTTAATTTTATTTAGTTCTACTTGGTATCTTTGAATTTTTAATTCATTTTCATTTTTTTCTTGTGAATTTAATTCTTTTTTTTCTAATTGTTTAATTTGTTTTAAAATTGTTTTATACATTATTGAATACTCTGGAAAATTTTTAGGTAATTTACCCATTTACATTATAGTTGTTTTTTAGATTAATAACTAATTCTCATAATTTAGAATATTTAATTTTAAAACATGCTTCATAAATCGACAAACTTCATCAACAATCAGTTATAGCTTAGGGTTTTTCCTTAATCATCAGCAACATTATTGATAATTTCTATGGTATATTGTTATTGTATTTTGAATCAGAAGCTTTTTGATGTATGGCTATTCTATTTTAGTATGGTAAATTTTGAGAAACTCTACGATAGAGTATCAGTTCAAATTATTGAACGATGTCATGGAGCAATTAAAATTACAAAACATGGAAAGATTTTAGAAGTATATGACACTCGTCGTCATATTTGGAGTAAAGGTTTAGCCGGTCTTATAATTAAAGAAGAATGTAAAAAATCTAATTTGAAGGATTGGGAAGCTTCTAGTTGTGTTAGGCCTCGCATTATTGCAATGATTTTAGATGACAAAAAAGGACTATTATCAACACGATTGCCTCCAGCTAACAAAGAAACTCAAACTAAAAAACGATTAACAAATAAAAAATACTCCAAGAAACCAATTGTCAAAAAAACCTTTACAAAAAAGATTGTAAATAAAAAATGATCTAGTTTTTACGTAACTATGTCTGGTATTTTGTTGCGTGATTCCAAAAATCGCGATTACCAAATCGGGTAGTCAAAACACAATTATGAAGAACGGATTCTCTCCATTCTTCACGAGATTGGAAGGACCTCTTCAGTTCTTTCAATCTCACTTTTGATAAATTTTAGAAAAACTCGTTTTTCCTAGTGTTTGTTATGAACTATCAGTAGTGGAGAATCTTAAAAATATCATTTAAATCACATGATCGTGTACGGGAATAGAAAAAAGATAAAAAACCAAAAATCTACTTTTTGATAGGGTGTTGGTAAATGAAGATTAAACAAAATGAAACTAAACAGATAATGTGTAATGTTTGCAAAAGAGTAAAAAGTGCAACATTAATCCACGCAAAAACAAGTTTTACGAAAAGAAGAAGGGGTCTAAATGTAACAAAAGTAGATACATTCACTTTACAATACAGGCTAGACTCACATCAACGAGGAACTAAATTATGTTTGGGTTCTGATAAAATTCAATCTAAAACTCATGATGGTGTGATTAATTCTACATTTTGAGATTAGTCTTTGGATTAATATCCTAATTTTCTGATTAGATGCGGTTCTTTTAACATAATTGTGTCATTTTTCATTGATGATAATTCAACTTGCTTTAAATTTTGACTTGTAATTACTACTAATGTTTCACAACGAGAACACAGAATTGTTTTTCCACTTGTTTTTTCTTCTCTAATAATCTCTGTTTGTAATTTGTCTTCTTTTTTACATGTGGGACAAAGTAATGGCTCATTTGTTGTAGTGATAATTTCTTTGATGAAAATTATTTTATCCATAATTTTACAATTTTGAGTTACTCCATAAAGAGTTTGTAATGTTAATTGGTATCAGCATTCCATTTTGAATGTCAAACCGCTTTAATCATTCAAAATTAGAACGAATGGTATTCAGTATATTTCCAATCTAACCAATTAACAAAAACAGATTTTTTTTACTGAAAATATGCTTTACTTTTTTACTGTCTTGGCTATTTTCTCTAGAATCCTTAATTCATAAATTTCAATAATTTTAATAATTTATTGAATAAATTATACTAAAATCTTAAATAACAATATGTCTTATAGTAATTGATGTCGTTAGTTAAAAAATCTGGCGATTAGGTTAGCGTAGCCCCGCAGAACGAAAAAGGCACTCAGGCGTTTAACGTCTGACCAAGAGAGGAAATCTCTCAAAGTTCTGCAATTAGGGGTTAACGCCTTTAATTTTTCTTTGAAATTATATTTTGTATGTAAATTATATTTTAACAATAAAGATAAAATAAAAACTAAAAATTCTATGTAACTATTTCATCTAATCTATCTTCTTCTTGGGCTCTTTTAATCTCCATAGCAATTCTTCTGCCTACCCCAAATGTCTGACCATATTGATATTTTGTATATGGGCTGGTAGTTGCAACAATTGGGTTTCCTGGAACTCGCAATGATACATCGTATACAATCAATTCCAAATCTTTTGTAATTACACTTTGAAGTGAAAATGGCCCAATAATTCCTGGTGCATATTCTTTTTTAACAGCATTTACAAATTTGTCTCCCATCTTTAGAACTTTTTCAAGTAATGATTCCCTGATACTTGCAGGAGTGTGTCCTACTTCGATATTTTGTAAATCAATATCCATTTCCAACTGTTCTTTAGCTGGCAATGCATTATAATCATGAATGTTTGTTTGTAGCCTTCTTTCAATTCCAATAAAATCTACTTGGTTTGATATTGGTGTGTGGAAGAAATTAAAATTCATGTATGTTCCAATTGCCAATTCCTCTATACTTGCTTTTTCTAAATCTTTTTTGGCAATTATTCCTTGTTTTATTTTAGATTCTGATTTTTCTTTGTAATCTTTGTATGATGATACTGTAAAGAATGCTCTTTCAAGTGGTCTGTTTTTTTCTTGAACTTTGACAATGCATGGCTTGTTAATTCTTTTAGGATCTTTGAATAGTTTAGGATATTTTATTTTAGCTTTCTCAAGTAGATAATACTGTCCTTTTTTTGCAGTTCTCTCTTCTGCTTGGAATAATTTTCTATTCCCAAAAATTGGGACTTTAAATGAATTCTCAATTGTTTTGTACCCTAAATAGACAGTTAGTGATCTATGTGGAACAATAATTGTATTTGAATCTCGTAATTCTTTTTGATATTTAGCTGATGCCATATCTTTGAATTTCTTCAATACTGTGATTTCATCTGCAATTCTTCCAAATCTCTGATATGGGCCTTCTCTACCTTTTTGACAAAATACTCTAGTCTGAAAATCCTCATCTTTTGCCCCATCCATAATTTCCAAGGCTGAGTGACTGCCTAGAACGCCTATTTTAACATCAGAATAATCATTTACAATTTTCTTGATCTCTGAGGTTTTGATCATATTATGCCTAGATATTGGGATCTAATATAGCTATTTTCAATTTACTCGATCGATTAAGAACATAAGATTTTTCTTCATCGTTTTTTGATTTTTTATGTGCTGTATTCTTTTGAATTACAAATGATGGGTGTCATCTTACTTTCTGCAATGACTGCTGGTGGTATTTCATTATGGTATAAGCGTAGAAAAATCCAAAAAGAATTAGAGGCTAAAGAAAATTTTGATTCTGATAATTTTGATATCTAATACATAAAATACTGTAAATTACACAATAAAGCATGAAACTAGTAATTGGAATTACCGGTAGTACTGGAGTTATCTATGGAATTCGTATGCTTGAGACTTTAAAAAAATTAAACGTTGAAACTCATTTGGTAATGTCTGAGTGGGCTGAAAAATGTATTTCAATGGAGACTGAATATACAATTGATCATGTAAAATCCCTTGCAACTAATATTTCTGATGAAAAAAATATGGCATCAAGTGTTTCTAGTGGAACACATAGAATTGATGGGATGATTGTTGCTCCTTGTAGCATGAAGACGTTATCTGCAATTGCAAATGGATATGATGATACACTAGTTGCAAGAGCTGCAGGTGTAACAATTAAAGAATCTCGAAAATTAATCTTAATGGTAAGAGAAACCCCCCTTTCTGCAATTCATTTAGAAAATATGTTGAAATTATCTAGATTGGGTGTTGTAATTTTACCACCTGTTACAGAATTTTATACAAAGCCTAAATCAATTGATGATATAATTAATCATGGCGTGGGAAAATGTTTGGATCAATTTGATATAGACCATAACTTGTCCCCTCGATGGGGAACTGTTTGAGTTAACGTGCCAAAATTCTTTCTTGAACAAGTTTCTACTGCAAAAAGAAAATCTATTTTTGATATTTTATCAAACTTTAGAGATTATCAAAAATTACTTCCACAACATTTTCCTTCTATTAGAATTCGTTCGGTTCGTGAAACTACATCTGTAGTTGAGGAACATATGGTTCTTGGTGGTAAAGAATTAGTAATTATGGCAAAACATGTAATTGATGAACCACTATCGCATGAAATTTTTGTGATTGGTGGGGATGCAAAGGGCAGTTACATAAAACAACAAATTTTGGATCATTCTGAAGGCTGTAAAATTCTAGTCGATGTTGATCTGAAATTACCTGGCATGATGAAATTATCTGGATTGTTTAACACGGCTAAATTTAAAGAAAATTATGCTAAAATTTTAGATGATTTTATAAAAATTGCTGAAAGCTAGTCTGATTTTGTTTCTTTATCTTTGGCAGTACTGTTAACCTCATCTTTGAAATCTTTCAGTTCTCTATCTGCTTCAATTTTTCCTTTCTCAAATTCCCCTTTGGCTTTACCAAAAGTTTTTGCTAATTTTGGAATTTTTGCTGCTCCAAAAATCAACACTCCTACCACTATTACTAAAATAATGATCTCTGGGCCCATAACTGTCATGAATCTATTGCCATTGATTTTAGATTTAAATGTTCAATTTTTTTCGTTCTTTACGCTCAATGGATATCATGCCTGCAAGATATAGTGCAATCATTGGTCCTGCAATGAACCACATTGTAACCCCGCTTCCATCTGGTGTTATTACTGCACCAAAAATTACAATTGCGACAATTGCATATCTGATATTTTTTCTCCAAAAACCTGCATCAACTGCACCTGATACCGATATCGCATACATAACAAGTGGAAGTTGAAATGAAAATCCAAATGCCAATAAAAATTGTAAAACAAAGGTAACAAAATCCATAATGTTGAGAAAAGTTACTAGTCCTGAAGATTCTCCATATCTGTACAAAAATTCCAAAATATATGGTATAACAAAATTATATGAAAAGACACATCCTGCAATGAATAAGCCTAATGCTGGAAATGAAATACTCCTACTTACATTAATTTCATTTTCTTTTAATGCTGGTTTGATGAATCCTACTAATTCCCTTATAATTACAGGCATTCCTAATACTAATCCTACCAGTGCTGCAATGTACACTTGAGCAAAGAAAGCTTGTCCAGGAGCTGTTTGAATTAATTGAACATTTTCTGGAACCAGATTCTCTTTCATGTGTTGGGTTACTTGAGCTGCAATGTTGTTCATTGGTTCTGGAGTTGGGTACCATAAAGTAATTTCACCAACTTGAAATGGTTCTACGTGAAATGCTAAAATGAATACTGATATAATTCCAATTACTAGTACAATTCTTAGTAACCTTTTCCTTAATTCCTCAAAATGTCTATTAATCCCGTCTAAATCAGACATCTGATATCTTTGTGTTTTAATCTAATATCTATTTAGTGGGAATTGGTAATAGTTTTGATTCGGGCATTCCTGCTTCTTTTAATTGCTCTGCAGTTACACCATCAAATTCTATAGAAATTACAGCTTTTGTGTTAAATTTGCTTTCCATTGCTTTTGCTAAATCACTGATGTCTTTACTAGAGTAGATTTCTTTTGAACCCTTGAGGATAATTCTTTCACCTTTTGACATTTCTTTACCTCCAAATTTTTCTTGAAGAAAACCTGTGATTTCTGGAAGTTCTTTTAGGTCAATATTATTGTAAAAGTAACAAATTCCCTTTACTGATTCATAATCATATGCAGTACCATTTCTGTACATGAATACTCCTATGAAATGTGCCTCATCTTCAGGCTCTCTGATACATTTGATTTCCCAGTTTAACAAGTTACTCTCATCATAATTGAAATTGCCTAATTCTTCTGATGTGATCTTCCAATATCTCATTCTTGGCATTATGCTATGTCTAAATTATTCTGGTATAAATTCCCATATCTTTTATGATATTGAGTACTTTTAGTCATAATCTTCATACTTTATGAACTCATGTGTTGTTTTTATACTAAAACAACGTATTGAGGAGTATGGGCGATAGAATCACCGTAATATTGGATTCTGTAAATGCAAAAAAGATTCGAAGCATACAAGCAAAAATGATTATGACTTCTAGCAAATCTGTCAGTTTTTCACACGTACTAAATTTGGTTGTGTCTGATGGTTTGAAAAAATACAAGATCTAATCTCTAAACAAAAAAAATTATTCATGTATGTCTCTCTATTGTTGATTATGAACGCCAGTATGGATAATCTGCTATTTCCAATTGATGTTGATAACTATCCTAAACTTTTTGATTATGTTCTTGCTGCACAAGATTTAATTTATTTTCAGATTATGAAAAGAAAATACATTCTAGGTAAGGATTTACTTTTAGATGAATACAATAAACTTTGATTGCTCTATGTGTATTCTGCAACTGATAGAAATGTAGACAAAGTATTTGCATGGCAAGATATCTGCATTACCTTTGATGATAAAGGAATTTTTGAGAAAAATACGTATCCATCAAAAGAAGATTTGAAAACACAGTCTTTGATTACGCCCAATTCCCAAAGACCGTTCTGGTCTTTATAGATAGTATGTGGAATATGTTAAAGAGAATATAACAAAGTAACTGATTCTGGGTCTGGTGATATCAACAACAATACAAGTCCTCAGAATCAGATTACCTAACATTTGTTTTAAAATAAGTATAAAAGCTCAATTTTTCAGAAGATTGATTAACCTCATTTCAGTTTTAAAATTATTCATGGCAGCCTTTGATGTACACGTAACTATTGAAAACAAGCCTGGAATTAGTGATCCTGAAGGTGAAACCATTCTTAATGATTTAGTACTAAGAGGTATTCACAAAACAGTTTCAAAAATCAAAACTGCAAAGATGTTAAAGTTTACAATTAAGGAAAAAGACAAGAAAGCTGCTCAATTAAAGGTACAAGAAATTTGTGATGATTTGAGAATTTACAATCCTATGGTCAGTGTCGTAACTGTCGATGTTTTTGATGCCTGAGCGATCATAATATTATATTTTAGAAATCTCATCTGTCTCAATTCAAATTAAATATCTCTGAATCTAAAAATAACTGTGAAAGTTGGAGTTGTGGTTTTTCCTGGTAGTAACTGTGATCGCGATATGTATCATGTTTTATCTGATGTGTTTAATCTTGACACTCAATACTTTTGGCATGACAAGGGATTGCCAAAAAATATTGATGCTGTAATTTTACCTGGCGGTTTCTCTTATGGTGACAGGTTGAGAGCTGGAGTTATTGCAGCCCATAGCCCAATTATTAAAGATGTTCAAAAGATGGCAGAAAAAGGTGTTCCTGTTTTGGGAGTGTGTAATGGTTTTCAAATTTTAGTTGAATCTGGATTGCTTCCAGGGGTTTTACTAAAAAATGACTCACTTAATTTTATGTGTGAGTGGACTAATCTGATTGTGGAAAACAACAAAACCCCATTTACAAACAAACTCAAACTACATCAGAAAATACCGATACCAATTGCAAACGGTGAGGGAAAATATTATGCAGACGATGAAACTTTGAAAAAATTAAAGAAAAAAAATCAAATTGTATTTAGATATAGTGATGTTGTAAATGGCTCTGCAAATAGAATTGCAGGAGTTTGTAATGAGGATGGAAATGTTGTTGGCATGATGCCTCATCCGGAGAGGGCAGTAGAGTCTGAAATTAACCCTGTTGATAACAAGCCATCATCTCTTATCTTTGAATCACTACTAACACAAATGGGGGTAAAGAATTGAGTTTAGAATCTGAAGAACTATCTGATCTTAAATCCAAGATTGGAAGAGATCCCACGTCTACTGAATTACAAATTGTAGCTGCTGAATGGTCTGAACATTGTTCTTACAAATCATCTAAAAGACATCTCAAAATGTTGCCTATGAAAGGACCTCTTGTAATTAACGAAAAAGGATATGATTCAGGAGTACTGGATGTAGGTGGCGGCTATGTTGTAACCGCTCACATTGAAAGTCATAATCATCCATCTGCTGTTGAACCATACGGCGGTGCTGCAACTGGTGTTGGTGGTGTGGTGCGTGATATTTTATCAGCTGGAACTAGACCTATTGCAATTTTTGATGGATTGCGATTTGGGAATATAGAAAAAGACAAACAAGCACGATGGTTATTTAAAAATGCAGTTTTGGGAGTTGCCGATTATGGAAATTGTTTGGGAATCCCGACCATTGGTGGCGAAGTTGAATTTGATGAGTGTTATGAGAATTATGCACTAGTTGATGTTGCATGTGTAGGGCTAGGCAAAAAAGAAAATTTAATCAAAAATCATGCAAAGAAAGGGGATATCGTAGTATTGATGGGTGGCTCCACAGGACGAGACGGTATTGGCGGCTCTCAATTTGCATCTGATTCTTTGGAATCTGAAGACCGTTCTGCTGTACAAATACCTGACCCGTTTATTGAAAAATTAATCATAGAAGTAATACTTGAGGCAAGAAATCAAAAATTAATTCATGCTATGAAAGATTTGGGTGGGGGTGGTTTATCATGTGCAATTTCTGAAACTGCAGATGCGTTAGATATTGGAATTGAGATGGATGTTGATAAAGTTCACACTAGAGAAAATGATATGCATCCAGATGAGATCATGATATCTGAATCCCAAGAGAGAATGCTAATTGTAACTAATAAAACAAAATTGAAAAAACTACAAAATATCTGTGATAAATTTCGTATTGGATGTTCTGTTATTGGTAGTGTGAAATTTGATAATAATGTACATATCAAAAAAGGCAAAAAAACATTTGCTAATTTGTCTGCAGATATTGTTGCAAATGCCACTTTGCTTGATTTACCCTCAAAAAAGCCAGCATATTTGGAAACTATTGCACAAGAAAAGAAACTCAAATCGATAACTGATTATTCTAAAATCATGATGAAATTACTTGCATCGCCAAACATTGCAAGCAAGATTTGGGTGTATGGTCAATATGATCATGAGGTTGGAATTCGAACTGTGATTAAACCTGGTGCTGATGCATCTGTGTTGAGATTAGATAATGGAAAATTCCTTTCAGTAAAAATTGATGGAAATCCAAAACAATGCTACATTAATCCTCGAGAAGGTGCTATTGGTTGCTTTGAGGAAGCGTGTCGAAATGTTGTTTGTACTGGAGCAAAACCAATTGGAATGCTTGATCATTTACAATTTGGCAGTCCAAAAGATCCTGAAATATTTTGGACATTTTTGGAATCATTAAAAGGCTTGACTGACTTTGCAAATGAATTCAAAATTCCATGCATTGGAGGTAAAGTAAGTCTGTATAACGAAACCCCTTCAGGTCCAATAAAGCCAACTCCTCTAATTGGAGTTTTAGGACTAATTGACAAAAAACCACTTATTTCTCAAAAAATTACTAACGGTGATTGTCTTGTCATTGTTGGTGATACTAAAGATGAGATGGGCGGCTCTGAATTTTTTGAATACATTCACAAGTTTATTGGCGGCAATTGTCCTACAGTTGATTTTAAAGAATCAAAGAAAAATATGAAATCTGTTCTTGATTCTATAAAACAACAAATTCTAAAATCCGCACATGATTGTTCAAAAGGAGGGTTGGCAGTTGCAGTATCAGAACTGTGCATGACTAATCAGATAGGATGTAAAGTTTCATTGAATAAAGTTCCTGGAGAAAAATTAACTGATGATAGAATCCTATTTTCTGAAAGTCATTCTAGATATCTTTTAACAATAGATGAAAAAAATATTGAGAAATTAGAAAACATTCTCAAAAAGAACAAAGTCAAATTTCAAATCATTGGTAAATTTGGCGGTAAAAAAATTCACTTTGCTAATGGCATAAAATCTATTGTTGCTTTGGATGTAAACAAGGCACAAAAAACTTGGTTGACTTCACTAAAAAACTTGGTACTTCATAGTTGATTACTAAATATCATCATTGAGAATTACAGATGTGGGTAAAAATGAAGAAAACTATATTATTCTTAATTTGATGTTTAAAGTTCTGAAAAATCAAATAATCCCATATTGCCTGTGGAGGGAATACCTTTGAAATTATATAAAAAAATACTGGTAATTTTTATTATTTTGAATGTTGGCATTATTGGCTCTGTTTCATTATTTTTGATGACAGGGTTCCAAGATGTTATAATTGATCATGAGATTGAATCAAGAACTTTGGAAATTACTGAGAAAAAACAAAAAATTGAAAATTTTGTAGAATCCAAGTCCGAAAAAATAAAATTAATTTCCACACTTCCTGAAATTCAGGGCTTTTTGAAATTCAATGAATATGGTAAATTAGAAAATGTTGGATATTCAGAACAAGAATGGTCTGGCCTTCTTCAGAATCAATTTAGAAATATCTCAAACACTGATGCTGATCTACAACAAGTTAGAATGTTTGATAGGGACGGTATAGAATTATTGAAATTAAATATTCTTGATGGAGAATTTTTTACAACTTTTAAATCTGAGAAATTAGATGGCGATCAAAAATATTATTTTGAAGATACTTTGTTTGATGATTCTGTATCTGTTTCAAACATTGCACTACACACTGAAAATGGAAATCTAATATTGCCTCATACTCCGATCATGACATTCATTACCCCTGTTACTGATGGCAGTGATGAACAAATGGGATTACTTGTTTTATCCTATGATGTGACAAGTTTACTATCTTCTGTTGAGGAATCCCCTGTTGGAAATATGGTGATGATTGATCAAGATGGTTTTGTTATTCAAGACAATGATAAAAGCAAAATTTTTGGAAAACAGCTTGGAACTGGACATAACTATTTTACAAATTTTGATGAGTTAAAAAATTCTAGTATTCTTCATGATTCTGGATTTATTGTAGATGATGATTCTCTGTATAAAGTTTGGAACAAAGTCCCACACCCTTCAAATGCTGAAAAATATTGGATTCTAATTTATGAAATTAAAGACACAGAATTGTATGCACCTATCACATCAATAATGATCAATTCATTATACATAATTGGTATAATCATGACTGTTACTGTTGCCATCACATTAATTGTATCAAAACATGTTTCAAAACCCCTAAAATTACTCACAGAGAGAATCAATAAAGCAGAAAAGGGAGAATTGGATACTGATATCCCAATTACGGGCAATGATGAAATTGCAAAAATCAATTTAGCCTTTAATGATTTAACCACTACTTTACGTGATTCAAAAAATACTGTAGAGGGACAACAAGTAAAATTAGAAAAGCAATTAAATGATTTGAAATTTTTCAAAAAAGCATTAAACGAATCCACTTATTTTGCCACTTCTGATTTGAATGCAAATTTTACATTTGTTAATGATAAATTTTGTCAAAATACACAATACACAAAAGAAGAATTAATTGGAAAAAATCCGCGAATTCTAAAATCTGGAGAACATGATTCAGAATTTTACAAAAGTATGTGGGACCATTTGTTGAGTGGACGAGTTTGGATTGGGGATATCAAAAATAAGAGAAAAGATGGCTCAACATATTGGGTAAAAGAAATTTTGATTCCAAAACAAAACCTTGATGGAAAAGTTACAGAATTTATTATCATTCAAACTGATATTACAATTCAAAAAGACAGTGAATCCGAATTATCTGCTTCTTTGGATCATCTCACAAAATCTCAACAATTACAAAATGAATTTTTGGAGACATTCTCAAAGGAATTGCCCATCCCAATTGATTCAATCCAAAAACTTTGTAGAGTTTTAAAGTATGATGAACTTGGTGTTAAACTATCTGAAGAACAACGCCAAAATGTAGATACAATTTATGCTAATACTAAAAAACTTGATTATATTTTAGATGAATTTCTAAGCATGTTTAGACCTGATTACAAAAAAG
>Ga0209657_1000691_pt1 | contig 21413 bp, 51 predicted proteins | sample SaaInlV_100m_DNA_FD_184650 | JGI IMG/M metagenome (GOLD analysis project Ga0209657, IMG submission 184650) | Marine microbial communities from expanding oxygen minimum zones in the Saanich Inlet - SI037_S3LV_100m_DNA (SPAdes) (version 2) | ecosystem: Environmental > Aquatic > Marine > Intertidal... | reverse complement strand
TTTATCGCAAAGCTCCCACCTGAGCGAGTGCTCGCAAGCTCCCACTGAATGTTCTATTCAGAGAACTGAATGATCTATAGGAGAAATAGGAAGAAATAGATACAGTTATACACTAAACTGGCGTTTTATTGCAAGTTATGCACTGAATATGGTCACTGAGATCGATGTCCGTTCTTGTGTTTGTCAAAATTTAAGGATTTTGAAACCCCAAAAAAAATCGAAAAAAACTATCCACTGAATGATGGTACAATTTGTTTTTACCTAGAAGAAAATATAATACTTTAAGCGAGAAACGTAAAAATCTATCCACTGAATGATGTGCGCACTTTAGTAATTTTTACTAACATCTTCCACTTTAGTATTTTTTACTAATAATAATTATCGTATTCTGTCAAAATAGTGTTAAAAAGGGCGATTTAGGGAGAAAAAGGGAGGAATAGTATCCTAATAGGTGACACTTAGTATTAAGTTAGTATTAAATTAGGTCCCCCTTTATAAATGCCCTATTAAACACAGCGTAAATATTTTCCAAAAATAGTTTGCATTTTTAGTAAAAATAGCTTGCATTTTACAAATGTTATGGTATGTTATAGGTATAGATAAATAACAGGTTATTTAGGGTTAAATTGAGAACAATATTATGTATGATTATTGCGATTTAAACAGGAGAATAATTATGGAAGCGTTACCAAGTGATAATGTAGATGATATTTATCTTTCTTCTCCCTCAACAGAAGAAGAGTTAGAGAGACATGAGGAAGAGATAGAGAGTTTTAGAATATTGGGTGAGATGTTAAAATATGAGATCTCATCTAGCTCTGATGATGACTAACGATTAGTTTTCTTTAGGGGAAGTAAAGAGTTTGTAAAAAAAGGAGGACCTTCAATGCAAGCAACTATAGTAAGACAAATGAAAGATCAGTCGGTGAATGATGTTCATCAAGTAGCAAAGGATTTAGGTGGAGAAGTAGTTTCTCTTACTAATGTAAATCCAAGTGAAGTAGAAGCACTCTTGCGTAAGGCAGGTAGTAAAATCGCATCTGTACATTTTCGTAAGAGAAGTAATAACGAATTGCGTAAGATGTGTTATCGTTTAGGCGTAACGAATCCTCGTTTTGCTAGTCGTCCTAAGGGAGGAAGTGCAAGTCGTAAGGGAATTAATTTAAAAAACAAACAGATTACAGTCTTCGATGTCAACAAAGTTTGTAGAGATCGTGAAGGCAAGATTAAGTATGAAGATGGTAAGCAATTACGTGGCGCATGGCGCACAGTTCCATTGGAAAATGTTACTCGCGTTTGTGTTGATGGAGTCGTCTACGAAATCAAATAAGTAAATATAAACTACGTTTATAAAATAAAATGGTGTCTTTCTCTTAGAGATTGGCACCATTTTTTTTGCCTGGATTTTACAGCTCGAAGTAAAGAGTTAGAATTGCTTACTTCAAGTAATTAGTAGAAGTAGACAATCCTAACTCCTGGATAACCTGGTTAGCTCCTCTCAGTTTGAGTTAACTCCTGGATAACCTGGTTTAGGCAGTTCGAAGTAAAGAGTTAGAATTGCTTACTTCAAGAAACTAGTAGAAGTAGACAATCCTAACTTTGCCATGGACCTGGTTAGCTCCTCTCAGTTTGAGTTAACTCTTATTCTAATATGGATTTGCATTATGGATTTTAAGTTCTATATTGTCAATCAATCGAAATCCATTTATAAGGAAATTACTAAATGGCGAAGCAAGTTTCTAAAAATCATATTCTTGATATGATAGATGTGTATGGTGCGAAGAAAGGTTTGGAATTGGTTTATACCTTTGGTAAACTTTTGAGGAACATGGATAATCCTTTAAGGAGTTTAGTTCGTGCTGGTAATCTTAAGATACCTAAAGAGACAGCAATTTTCAATATGTCAAGTGCTACAGATTGTGCTTCTTTAGCAAAAGGTTTGTGTAAGGCTTGTGTCTTTGATCCTTCTACTCAAGAGATGAAGACAGTGTGTTATGCTTTAAAATCTGAGAAATCTTATCGTCCAGATGTTTTACCATTTCGCCAACGTCAAAACGCATATTGGTTAGATGTAAGCGCTGAAGATTTTGCAATTCAATTCTTGATCATTAACAGTTGTAAGCGAAATAAGTTCAATAAGATTCGTTTGAATGAAGCTGGTGATTTTCATTTTCAGAGTTGTATAGACAAGGCTGATGCAATTGCCAGAATTCTGAAGAAGTTTGGTATTAGTATGTATTGTTATACTAGTCGTGATGATTTAGATTATACTAAGGTAAAGTCTTTAGTTATTAATGCTTCAGGTTTTAAGCGTAAGGGATTAAAGAATGAGTTTCATTTTGTGGAGCGAGGCAAGAAGGCACCTAAGGGTTATGCTAAGTGTCCTGCTGACTGTCGAGTATGTGATCGTTGTTCTAAACTTGGCAAACTCACTTATATTAATCAACATTAATTAGGAGATATGAAATGATTAGAGGACAGAGAATTTATTACAATGATGGTGAATTGGCATTTGATATGGCAATTAACACTAAGAAAGATGTTGGAACTCATAGTGGTATATTTTTGGAGAGTCTTAGTAATAAAGACGAAAACTACAAATGTTCTAAGATTTTAGATGTTAATGGCAGAGTTAAGGTTATCTCTGACAGTTTAATTTCTCACTTTAACATTTAGGAGAATGATGTTATGACAACACAAAAGTTAGGAAATATAATTGCTCGAAATAATGGTTATGGTCGTGCAAGTATGATAATAATTGACAAACGTTTTCGTAAGGGTACAGGTAAGGTTGAGTATCATATTCCTTATGGGTGGCGTAAGAATACAACTGATGAGTATGTGTCAAATTCTTATCGTAGAAATTTTGGTTGGAAGAATACTTATTATCAACATGCGATTACGGTAATAAGGTTGAATGTCATTTGATATTTCAAGTAATGGTAGTATAATTAAACGTCATAGGATATAGGATAATATCCCCAATGATATAGGAGGAGTATGTTTATAGGATATTTATTGATTGTAATTCTTTCAGTCATATTATTTTATTTTTCAGAGCGTGAGAATATACGTGATGGTAGAGAAGCCCCACGAGACAAAGAAGATTTTTGTTGTGTTTTATTTTTGATACTTTGTCCTTACTTAAACATTGGAACATTATTTATGTTAATTTACTGTTTAACTTCAGGAGAGAAGCTCTAAAAAAGAAAGGAATAAATATGTCAAAGAATTTTGTTAACCGACATACAATACAACCCAAGTGTACAAAATGCAATACGAAATATAATTTAACTGTAGCTTCCAATAAGGCTGAGCGTAAATTAAGTAGACAAATATATTGTCCTCACTGTAATTCAATTCAAGGAAAATTAAATTAAAATGCAAACTGACCTTATAATTTTTTCTATTATCACTTTTATTGTTGGATATCTAATGGGGAGATAACTTAACGCATCATCTGTATAATAGGCAGATGAATGAGAAGTTAGAAAAAATATTTAATAATTTAGTTGATTTGATTGAGGTATTGAAACAGGAGGAGAAGTGTTCTTGTCCTAAATTTCAACAGGTTTGGTCAGAAAAAAACAAGATGGTACAAGATCAAATCAAATTATTATCTCAAGAAGAGTTCAAGATACTAGAAGAACATTATAAAAATAATTGTAAAATCAATTTGCAATAAATCGTTTCTATGCTATCTTATTACCTTGACCTATGTCTTAGGTCCAATTCTCTATCTAAATGTCTTGTGTGGCATTTAAAAACGTTTTTAGAGCCATTCTAAGTGATAAACAAAGTATACATTATGTCAGAACGTCAAGATCTTCAAGATAGACTTACAATTCTTAAAAATGCTAAAAACGATTTTTTTTGGCAACAGGAATAATAATTTATTCGAGGTACTTACTATGAGTGATGCAGAAGAGACAATATTAAATTTTGATGACAATAAACAATCTTGTTTAGATGGGGAACCTTGTACTCATAATTGTAATGGAGATTGTTTTAGAGAAAAATTTTGTAAACCTAATCCTGAAAGTGGATTAAATAAGGATTGGACTCCAAAAAATATTGAAGGTAATAGATATAAATAATATATATACTATGTATATATAACTTTCTAAAACAATTTGACATATATAATATACATAGTATATTACATAACTTTAAGAAATAAAAACAAGGAAATCTTTGATGGATGAGGCAGAAGTAATTGAAATTGACAATGGTGTATTTCATCATGAAGAGAAACCCTTTCTAGTTAAAAGTGAACAGATGGTATCAGTTCATAAAGTTAATTCAGAAGATGAGGCTATTACTTATTTAGAATCTGAGTTAGAAAATGATTCTTGTTATATGGATGTAGCATTAGGGGATTTAGATTTAGAGGAATTTGCTACGGGATATGGTAAACTCTTTCTCAAAATTAATGATGAATTTCATTCTCATCCAATTACCATTATGAATGGTACTATGGAAGATGTTTATGAGTCCGAAGGGATAAAAGAACATATGAGAGATGTGACATATGAAAATTATTCAGACATCCATTCTTACGAGAATCCCCATTCTGAGAGTCACAAACCAATGAACCGTAAGCAGAGACGTAGACTTGGATTAAATACCTCTACGACCCCTAAGAATGCTCCTAATGCGATTATACGCAACAAGAACAAAGATAAAAGGTCTCGTCGTAAGAGAAAAGGTGCATAATGTTAATAATAATTGGTGCTGTTCTTTTTCTTATCTTTCTAATATTTATTTATTTCGAAGGCAAACAGGATGAAGCCAAAGAAGCCGAAAGAATAGCCGAAAGAATAAAAGAAATTAGTGACAAATATGCTTCTGATAGATTGGCAATAAATAAGGAGTTTTTTGATTTGGAAGATAAATTTCGTGAATATGAGCGAAAAGAGAGAGAACTTCAAGATTTAAGAACTGAAGCTATAACACGACAAAAGCGTCGAGCAGCACACAGACATAAGAGAAAGTGACATTTTAAACATCCGAACGAAGCGCGAACGCTCATTCTCTATTTTTGAGAATGAGCGTTTTTCTTATTCTTGTTAGTTAGGATTGTCTACTTCAAATAATTAGTAGAAGTAAGCATTCCTAACTACCAGGGCAGGTGCTCCAAGCCCCCTGGAACTGATATTCCTCGTCCTTAAATTTTGGAATAAGGATTTGACATTCTTATAATTTATGATATATTGTTGATCTAACCCAAGGATAAGATATGAAAATCGGTACTGATATGTCAATTGCAACCTGTCGAGATGAAGGTTATATGGTAATTGAATTCAAGAAACGTGAGTTAATCAAAAATGGTATTCTTCAAAAGGATGTTTTTGTTGAATGTAGTCAATCACTTGCAGTTGATGATCGTTGGCAAAATGGTCGTCCTCAAATTGGTTATACTCGTGATGAACTTTATTCAGTTCTTGATATTTCACATAGTTGGGAATCTATCATGGAATTTTTTGAGAGACATGAAAAAGATATTATGTCAATGTGTGGAGCAAATAATCGTGAAGAATATTGTATTAACTTTGATTATCCAAATGAGTATGATTTATTGCATTTGATTTCAGATGTCAATTCATATATGGGATTAGAATGACAAAGAAAGAGATTGCAATTTTAACACGAGAGTTTATAGTAAATGAGATTGCTCCAGATAATTTTCGAGATGATTTATGTTGTGCTTGTGCAATAGCTTCTTGGACTTTATGGAAAGCTTTTAAGAAGAAAGGATATAAAGCAATATTAGTAGAGGGAAATTTTTTATTAAATTGTCATTTTTGGGTAGAACTTGACAATATGATTTATGATATTACTTATAGTCAATTTTGTGGAAAGACTTTAATAAATATCATTGATGCAGATTTAGCTAAATCCAAAGGTTATTCAATTTTACATTCAGGTAAGAAAGCGGTTCAAGCATTAAATACTGATTGGCCAGGAGAACAACATCCTTCTAGTCATAGAGCAGAGATAAGAGTTTTCTTAAATAACCTTTGATAATCTAAACTTGACAAATTAAAGAATTGATGTATAGTAAAATTATGAAAAAGAAAAAGAAGAAACCAGGATATCGCAATCAATTTCTTGTTGATGGTCCAATACATACTAAGGTTGATGGTACTAAGAAAGGTCGTCAAGGTTATAATCGTAAAGATAAAAAATGGAAGGATGAAGAATGATTACTTGTAACACATGTGATTCAAATGCGAAGAATAGTATTGAAGTAGATTCTTGTAAAGAATGTTCTCATGCGGATCTTATAAAAGTCACAATTCAAAGAACTGAGTATCGTGAGCATACGTTTGAAATACCTTCTGGTATTGAAAAGGGTTCAGATGAGTATGATGAGTTCATTAATGATTATGATTGGCATGATTCTCCAATCTATCATGCAAATGAGGTTGAGGTTGGTATTTCTCGATAAAAACAGTTTGATTTAGTTATCGATTATTTGATAATCTAAACTTGACAAATGAAAATGATGTAGTATAGTAAGATTGTTATTTAGACCGCTCAATGTTGAGCTTTTCCAAGGAACTAAAAAAAGGTACAAATCATGGCACGAGTAACATCCGAACATCACGAAATCGCAAAAGGTCTTTTCAATGCTGGAAAGAATTCCCCACAGGTAGTAGCTCACCTGATGAAGACTTGTAACTTAACCAAGTCGCAAGCCAATGATTGCAAGCGTACTGCTCGCGTACATCTTGGTATTCACAACAAGATGTCTGCAAAAATGAAGGCTGCTGCCAGTCAAGCTAAGACTGATGCTGATGCGCAGGCTGAGAAGAAAACCGAAATCTCACAGGACTAATTAAGGAAATCAAAATGAATAAATTTATCGCATTTTATAGTCGTAAGCCGTACAATCCACCTAAGCGTCGTAAGAACAAGAATTATGCTGACGCTGGCACAAATCATCGTGGCGAACCGAAAGGTGTCATCGTTGCTACTCGCAATGAACAAGGCTCGGTCTGTTTTGGTTGGGCTGCACATTCGTCTGATGATCCTCAGTCTTTCAAGAAGAAGAAAGCAATTCAGATTGCTCTTGGTCGCGCTAACAGTGGGCGTAACAAACCTGTTCCGTCTTCGTTGGAGGATGTTGCAACTTCTTACTTCATGAAGCGTTGTGAAGACTACTTCCAGGAGAACGAGTTGTCTTTGGAAGCATTTCAGATGTTTGATCGCAAAAAGTTGCTGGTACATGTTGTCAATGCAGAAACTTGGCCTACGTCCACTGAATGATATATTCAGGTATCCACTGAATGATATATTCAGGTATCCACTGAATGATATATTCAGGTATCCACTGAATGATATATTCAGGTATCCACTGAATGTTATATGCCTTATACCTCAATTGGGGGGTATAAGACTGAGTAGGTGATCATCATTCACAAAATGTATCCACGGAATGTATCCACGGAATGTTACACACAAGGATTGAGAAATGATTAAAGATAAAAATGGTCAAGAGATTAAAGTAGGTGACAAGGTAAAGCATTGGTATATAAAAGACTGGAGTAGTGGAGAATATCACCCTGATTGGGGTGGAACAGTATTGTCGATGGAACCAAAGCGATTACCTTTAATAGAAGTGGATTGTGGGTTGGAGTTTCCTCGCCTAATCCCTAACATAGATTTAATACACGCGTGATTTTACAAGAAGAGATTAATACTGAGTATAGAGGAACTATCAATGCATAATTACACTCGTTATGATCTGTATAATGTGAGTACAGAAAGTTTTCTAAGAACTCGATTAGAGATTGTTGTCATAGGTTTTTGGTCTTTTCTTCCATGGGTTAAGAAGAGATGGGAAGTAAGAGAATATGCTATGTATGAGTGTGTAGGTCAACATAGACAATATATGGGATGGTTTTCTTTTCTTGAAGAAGAACTTACTGATTGGTTCAAATCTTTTGAAACAGAAGAAGCAGCAATAAAATATAAGTTAGAGAATATGTGATGAGAAATAGAAAAGAAATTTTAGAATTACTTGATGAAGCAGTGGAATTGGCTCAGGCATCTCAAGCAAAAGCATTACAAGCTAAAATTCTTTTAGATAAACCTGAATCAAATATAACTGTATTGGGATTTGAGATTATGCCTGATGCAGAACTTAAGGATTATGTTAGTGTAAGAGAAATTCTTCGTATTGTAGAAAGAGTAAAGTCTAATATGAACTCTGGAAGATGTAGTTCCATCCCTTTTATTAAAGAGATACGTGCCACATATAATACTGGATTGAAAGAATCATATGAATTTCAAAAATGGGTGCAAAGTTCAGGCATTTATGACTTTACACAAGTTTAGTAAAAATTACTAAAGTGTCGAGGTTTAGTAAAAATTACTAAACTCTTTCAAAATAGGCTACCTTTTGGTAGTCTATTTTTATTTTCAGATTTCCACTTGCTTTTGACGAAAATCAAGATTTTGATAAAAATGCAAGATTTTGATGAATTCTCGTCCTGGGAAATGATAGTTAGGATAGCTTACTTCAAATAATTAGTAGAAGTAGACAATCCTAACTCTTGCTTGGTGCTCTTCCGAGTGACGGACCTTTTCCAGGATGTCAAATTCGTTTCAAATGATTTCAAAGATTTTGGCACATGATTGGTGCCTATATATATAAGGTCTAAGAGAAAGGGAATATTCTTGTAATTTTCTTTGAGAAATCGATTTGCAATGTCTTGAAAGTCGTGTAGAGTAATCGGCATGAACTCCGCCAGCCCAAATTCAAGTTTCAACCAAATCAACCAAATCGAAAAGAATTACAGTAAACGATTTGACATTGCCACGAATGGGGCTAAGGTAATTAGCATGATCAACGAACTACAACTAAATTCGGGAGAATGAAAGAAGTAAACAGTTTGATTTCAACGGAATAAAAAATTCCTTGAAACGGTTTGACAATGCCACGAATGGCATTAGAGTAAGTAGCATGAACTGAGGCAATTACGCCTCGCAAAACGCCAACCAAAAGGAAATCTCCTATGGCAACGCAACGAGTAAATCCCTACCGCCTTGGCGGCAACTACAACCTTCTCTTTGGTCATCTTATGACCTTGGGAATCCGTACAATCACCTTCAACGAATTGCTCGACTTTGCAGTTAATGAACTCGGCATGATTCGCGGCTCAAACAACAATTCAGGCGCAAACGCATCTGTCGGCGTTATCCTTTCGCCTCGCGTCGAATCCGCAGAAGGGTTTGAAGTCAAGGAATGTCGCGGCAATTGGTCTTCAAATGGTCATCTGTACTACATGGAGCGTTTGAAGCGTCGGACAATCAAGAATGACGATGATAAGGACGTTCTTGAACCTGCGAACGATATTCGTATGCGTCTCAAATGGCGCGAGACTCCGCTTCCTAAATTGACAGGCGCTACTGCTGGTTTTACTGCGGAAGAAATCGCTGCCCGCGATGCTCGCAAGGCTGCTGCAAAGGCTAAAAAGGAAGCCATTAAAGCCGCTGCGCAGGCAGAGATTGAAAACCAGCGCGAACTTCGTTGGATCGCCAAATGTCAGCGCGAGCAAGATGCTGCTGATTTGAAGGAAATCAAGGCTGCTGCAAGGCTTGTCAAACAGGGCGAAGCTGCTGCTGCAAAGGCTGAGAAAGTCCTTGCTGTTGCTGTTCGCAAGGCAGAGCGCGAAGCGTACAAAATCGCCGCTGCGGAGCAGAAGGTAATCGATGATGCTGCGAAGCTAGCTGCGAAGCAGGAAAAGGCTGCTGCAAAGATCGCTGCTGCTGCGAAGCTAAAGGCTGAAAAGGATGCGGCTCGCGAAGTCAAGCGTCAAGATCGCCTCAAAGCGGAAGCTGACAAGAAGGCTGCGAAAGAAGCAAAGGCCGCTGCAAAGCAAGCTGAAGCTGATGCTGCGGAAGAAGCTGCGGAAGAAGCTGCGGAAGTTGAAGCAATCGAAGTCGAGAGCGAAACTGATGTCAGCGAAACGGTTGCCGAGGACAGCGAAGAAGCTGAAGTTATCGGCTAAGAAAAACGGCTAGAAAGCCACAATACGAGAGCGTCTAGGACTTCGGTTCTAGGCGCTCTTTTTTGTGTGGGATTAGGATAGTTAGAATTGCTTACTTCAAGTAATTAGTAGAAGTAGACAATCCTAACTACCAGGGCAGGTGCTCGAAAAAATCTTTGTCTTTTCAGTTTGCATTGTTTATAAGGGGAGGCATATTAGAAGGGTAATCAATGGAGACTACAAAATGATTAACTCACAGTTCGTACTTGCAGGCAAGGCAATCTTTACCGTTAGCAATGACAAGGGCGAGCATTTTACCTATCGCGTCAATGCTAAGGACGATAGAAGAATTGCTGGCAAGAAGGTCTATTTCGCTTCGCTGCTGACTGGTCCTGACAACGAGAACAGCTATAGCTACATGGGTTTGCTGCTTCCTAATCGCTTCTCTTTGAAGTTGACTAAGGGGTCTAAGGTCGGTCGCGATGCGAAGTCTGTTCAAGTTCTCTGCTGGGCGCTGCAAATGATCCGTAAAGGCTCGCCATTGCCAAATGGGTATGCTATCCAACATGCGGGTCGTTGTTGCCGCTGTGCGCGTATTCTGACTGAACCTGAGTCAATTGAAATTGGCATTGGACCTGAATGCCGCAAACGTATGGGAATTTAATTCTCAAAACAGATTTGATTTAGTTTTCGATGTCTAAAACGACAATCTCAACTTGACAACCGAAGAATGTGGAGTATAGTAATGAACTTCGATAAGATAAAACAATATATGGAATTAAGGGGATTTTGCGCCTTAGGCAATCCCAATATTCAGAATGATATTTTGTTGGAAAGGACTGAAGGGGAAGATGCTGAACAGTGGGCAAAAGATTATGTCGCGTTAAATGCTCAAGTGATATCCTTCAAAAAGAAATATCCTGAATTGTATACTCTCAAATCATTTGACCACTGTGAAGTAAATGAAAGTAAACCAAAATTCCCAACGGGTAAGAAAGTTCTCAAAACTAATTTGATTTAGTTTTTGATGTCTAAAACGACAATCTCAACTTGACAAACAAAAAATGTGGAGTATAGTAACTCATGGACAAATCTGAAATACGAAAGATGTTGATCGCCCTTCTGGATGATAGAGAAGGAGGTGTCTGCAACAAAGGATTCGGTCACCTCCAAGAGATGTTCTATGATGAGCATCAAGACATTTTCGATGCTGTCGAATGCACGTTTGATGGTAGAGTATATTTACCAGAAGATTTTAAGAATATCAATTTGACAAACGAAGAAACACGAGTATAGTAAGTTATCGCAACAACAACTGCCAAGTCCAAGGGAGACAATCATGGCAAAGTCTAATCGCAAGAGTCGTCAAGGCGTTCACTCTCACACCCCCAAGAACGCTGACTGTAGCTGCTTCATCTGTAAAGCTGCTGGCAATCGCACCTTCAAACAGGTTGCTCTTACCATCAATAAGTTGGTTATGGTCTGCCGCTCCTGTCGTCAATCTAACGGTCTGTAAGGAAGAAACAGGCTTTGAATCCTAAAGGGGTCTAAGCGTACTAAGTCCGTCGCGTACTAAGTCCAGCCTCTTTAGGATTCATTTCTATTATGTCTTATCCAGATTATTTGTTAATTCGAATGCGTCTCATGGATAGTATACTCATGGACAAGATTCCAAATTTAATTTCAAAATTAGACTTGCATAAGTTTGATATTGCGAATTCAAATCATCACGACAAATATTTACGAGAATCTGGTAAGCATCGAAATTTCTTTCAAAATTTAATTTGATTGAGTCTTCGATATCGAAAACGATAATCTTGACTTGACAATCGTTAGAATGGATGTATACTAAGAGTAACAAAAAAGGAATACCATAATGCGCAACTCTCAATCCTCTCGTCATCCAGCCTGTCGTACCTCTTCCAGTTCAGGTAGTCGTAGTACAGGAATGGCTGCTCGCTCTGCTGCCCATGATTCAGTTCGTCGTTCGGGTGGATCTCCTAAAGCTGCTGTTGGCGCTTATTGCGCTGGCAATCAGCATGCAACGGAAAATGCAAAAGCTGTTGGCAATCTGTAAAAACGATGCTATAGTAATACAGGGATTAGCAGTTATAGTAAAGCTGCTGTTAGTTAATCCTTCAAAAAGTGTGCCAGTAACTAAGCTGGATAGAGCAAAAATAATGTGTGGGTGTGGCCGAATGGATAAGGCGACAAACTTCTAATTTGTAGATTTCAGGTTACCCATGCCATTTTTTTGCCATTTTTTTGCCATTTTTTTACCTCCAAATGAATCAGTCAATAATCATTTTGCCAAATGGCATTTTGAGAGAATGGCGGATGAATGCGGAGGTTTTTTTGTGGGTGCGTAAGAGTTAGGAATGCTTACTTCAAGTAATTAATAGAAGTAGACAATCCTAACTGAGACTGGTCAACCAGTCTCAGTTCCTCAGAATTTTTCAAGAACTTGAATTATTGAGAAGATGAGTTATAATACAGTTATGTCTGAGCCAAAGAAACCTAAAAGAAAATCGACCGATACATTTCCTGGGTGGAACAAACTTGTAGAATCCGCCAAGAGAAGCATAGATGATTATATCGATGAGTATTATATGTCTTCTAGTGGAAGTCTTTTTATTACGTTGAAATTTCAACCAAGAACAAGAGATACAAAGGGAACATCTTTGAGTATTAGACGCCATTGCCGACATATCAGTTTGAAAGTTCTTAGAAAGTCTGAAGAGATTTGTTCGCAGTGTGGTAGTAAAAGAAAGTATCTTGAAACTTGTTGTCCAATTAAATGATTAAAAGCATTTGACAAATGACAAAACGGATGTATAGTAAGGTAACCTCAAGGGAGTCAAAATGAGTTATTGGTCACAAGTTGTATCCCCTTCTTATAGAAGTACCCCTCGCCATCTCTTATGTCAAGAGAAAGACAAGTCTGATAAAGGCATTAAAGATGGTCTTATCAAAAAGTCAAATGAACGTGAGTTAAGTCCTGAAGAAGAAAGAATGATGGAAAATTCAAAATGAAGACAGAATATTATTTTCATTCGGATGCTGGTCATGGTTGGTTAGCAGTAAAGCGAAGTGAGATAGTCCGTCTTAATTTGTCAAATAAGATTAGCAGTTTTTCTTATCAAAAAGGTTTGACAGTTTATCTTGAAGAGGATTGTGATGCCAGCACTTTCCTTAAAGCGAAAAAGGATTTGGGGGAAGAGTTTTCTTTCAAAGAGACTCATGTTGATAGAAGTCCAATTCGTTCTTATAAATCTTACAAAACGGTTTGACAATCGTTAGAATGGATGTATAGTAATATCATGTCGAAGCCAACTGAACCAACAAAAAGCAAGAGCAAGGGAGCAAAGAAGATGGCAAAGTCAAAGAAGCCAGTAATCTGGAAGTATAGCGTTTCATGGACAGATGGATCAATCTCCACAATTTATGGAGAAACCTTTCAAGAGGCGTTGGCAGCATCGCCCAAAGATTCCTCTCTTTACTCTTTTCATAACACGATTGGGAAAGCCTAATGTACTTTGTAACACTAGACAATCAAGTAGCTGTTGATGCGCAGTCAGAAGAAGCTGCACGAGAGGTGGCAATTACGACGTTTATTGAGATCTTACAACGCGAGAAAGACGTAATTCTCGTTGTAGAAACGGAGGATTATTAAATGTACAATCATGCCTTCACAATCGCCTTCTCATTAGAGACTAATGCTAACGGCGGCGAGGTTACCGCTGATGAGTTGTTGAAGGCTCTACAAGAGCGATTAAACGACCTACAAGAGCATCCTGAACAAATCATAGAGGCTGTTGGATTGCCTTATGATACTTACGATACAGAAACTTTGGTATAAGCAGTTTGACAAATGAATTTGAAGCTGTATAGTAAATAAAAAGGGAAAGTACAATGACAACACCAGAATTATTCTCTTTGTTCCGTCAATCTTATGCTGCTCAAGTTGATGAGAATCTAACCTTCATTAAATATTTTGACAAAGGTGAAAATGGGGAAACGCAATCTGTTGAAGTTAATGGTCTTGAATTTAACGAGTCTGATGTCGAAAAGATTGAACTCGGAGAATACGAAATCAATGTCACTTTGATAGGGGAAGAGATTCCTTATTCGATCAAATTCCTGAGTTGCCATAATAATCGCAATTTTTTCTAAGATAAAAAGGAATAACAAATGAGCCAAGTTGAAATACAACGAACAGAATTTCGCAGTCATACATTTGACATTAACACTATTGGTAAAGTTAAATGAGTTCAATCAAAGAAAGAGTTGGGTTTACAGACATCATTGTTGACAAAGATGCAAAGATCCCCAAATACATGAATGTGACAGATAAAGCTGGAAATGTCATTGGAGAAGTTTCAGCCTATCATGTTGGGTTTGAGGATGAAGATGGCAACGAATGCGATGAGAATGGGGAATAACAAATGAGCCAAGTTGAAATACAACGAACAGAGTTTCGAAGTCATACATTTGACATTCCAGATGGAGTTGAAGAGGGAAGCGATGAATGGGATGAAATTGTCAATAATTATGATTGGCATGATTCCCCTATTGATCACGCTAAAGAAGAAATTGTTTGGCAATCAGTTTGACAAATACAGTTTAGGCTGTATAGTAAAGCTAACAGAGGAAAACAAAATGCTTGAATACACAGTTAAAGTCGATGAATACGGTACTAAATCTTGGTATTTGAATGGTAAGTATCATAGAGAAGATGGACCTGCCTGTGAATACGCTGATGGTACTAAATCTTGGTATCTGAATGGTAAGCGTCATCGTGAAGATGGACATGCTATTGAATGGGATAATGGTTCTAAATTTTGGTATCTGAATGGTGAAGAGTTTTCTAAGAAGAAGTGGAAAAAGAGAATCAAGAAGACTCACAAGATAATCAAGAAGACTCACAAGATAATCATTGACGGAAAAGAAATTGAACTTTCAGATGAATCTTTCCAAAATATTAAGAAAGCATTTGACAATAGTTGAAATGATGCTATAGTAAAGCCAATAAAGGAAAACAAAATGATTGAATACAAAGTTAAAGTTAATGAATATGGTGATAAATATTGGTTTCTGAATGGTGAGCGTCATCGTGAAGATGGTCCTGCTATTGAATGCGCTGATGGTTCTAAATCTTGGTATCTGAATGGCTATTTGCATCGTGAAGATGGTCCTGCGATTGAATACGCTGATGGTTCTAAAGAATGGTTTCTGAATGGTAAGTATCATAGAGAAGATGGACCTGCTTGTGAATACGCTGATGGTAATAAAGAATGGTATCTGAATGACGAGTTACATCGTGAAGATGGACCTGCTATTGAATGGGCTGATGGTTCTAAAGAATGGTTTCTGAATGGTGAAGAGTTTTCTAAGAAGAAGTGGAAAAAGAGAATTAAGAAGACTCGCAATATTATCATTGACGGAAAAGAAATTGAACTTTCAGATGAATCTTTTCAAAATCTCAAGAAAGCATTTGACAATAGTTGAAATGATGCTATAGTAAAGCTAACAGAGGAAAACAAAATGATTGAATACACAGTTAAAGTTAATGAATATGGTACTAAATATTGGTATCTGAATGGTAAGTGTCATCGCGAAGATGGTCCTGCGATTGAACACTCTTCGGGTACTAAATCTTGGTATCTGAATGGTAAGCGTCATCGTGAAGATGGTCCTGCGATTGAACACTTTTCGGGTTCTAAATCTTGGTTTCTGAATGGTAAGTATCATCGCGAAGATGGACCTGCTTGTGAATATGTTTCGGGTACTAAAGAATGGTATCTGAATGGTAAGCGTCATCGCGAAGATGGTCCTGCTTGTGAATACGCCAATGGTGATAAATCTTGGTTATGGGATAATGGTTCTAAATTTTGGTTTCTGAATGGTGAAAAGTTTTCTAAGGATGAATGGGAAAAGAGAATTAAGAAGACTCACAAGATCACCATTGACGGAAAAGAAATTGAACTTTCAGATGAATCTTTTCAAAATCTCAAGAAAGCATTTGACAATAGTTGAAATGATGCTATAGTAAAGCCAATAAAGGAAAACAAAATGATTGAATACAAAGTTAAAGTTAATAAAGACGGTTCTAAATATTGGTATCTGAATGGAAAGCTACATCGAGAAGATGGTCCTGCGATTGAACACTCTTCGGGTGATAAATATTGGTATTTGAATGACGAGTTACATCGAGAAGATGGTCCTGCGATTGAATACGCTTCGGGTACTAAATTTTGGTATCTGAATGGTAAGTATCTATATAAGGATGAATGGGAAAAGAGAATTAAGAAGACTCACAATATTATCATTGACGGAAAAGAAATTGAACTTTCAGATGAATCTTTTCAAAATCTCAAGAAAGCATTTGACAATAGTTGAAATGATGCTAAAGTAAAGCTAATCGCTGATTATTAGAATTTACCATAATGGGAATGGAAGTAATGACAATTACTTATAGATCTGGCAGTTTCGCAAATGGATCTACGGCAACTGCGGTTACCAAAGATGGGGAAAGGATATCAGCTATGGGCTGCTCCAGAGATGAAGCTATAGGCAGTCTCATAATTAAACTTGTAGAGATTAAGGCTGATACAAGTAATTTGGAGATTGTAAATAGTAATCCAAAAACATATTCTGATAGAGTCCGTTTTAACGAGAATGCTGCTCGTAATGCTGCTCGTACAAGAAGTCTTAATAAGTCAAAAAACGATTTGACAAATACAGTTGAAGCTGTATAGTAAAGTATACCAAATAAAGGGAATATTATGAACAAGAAAGTTTATGTCACTGTCGAGACTCGTCTTGTCATTCGATGCAATGATGATACTGATATCAATTGGCTTCTGGAAAACATGGATTACAACTTCACTTCAATGTCTTATGATGCTGAGATTGAAGATACGGAAATCAAAGGATGGGAAGTCACGGATAGCAAATATTGAAGAGACGGAAATCAAAGATTGGGAAATTACGGATAGCAAATAAGACGAAACCAGTTTGACAAATACAGTTGAAGCTGTATAGTTACAGATATACCAAATCAAGGGAGTACAAAGATGTTAGTTTCAGACATTATTTCAGGTAAACACGATGCTGAGTTGGATGAGATTTCCAATGCTGTTAATCAGCGCAAGAAGTTGACTCGTTCGCAAAACACTGCGATGGCAATGGCAACAATCAAAATTGGGGATATTGTTGTTCTCAAGAATCTTTCGCCAAAGTACGTTAATGGACTCAAGGCAGAGGTTAAGGGCAAGAAGCGTACCAAACTGTCAGTTCAGTTGGTAGATGGCGCTGTAGGTCGTTTTAGCGGCGGTCCTGTCAATGTTCCTGCGAGTTGCGTAGACCCCGTATAATGCAGGGAACGAATACGAAGTTGACAAGTCAAAGAATAAGGAAGTTTGGAGTTTCAGATAATGCCATTAGGAAATGGCTTAAATAAATATGGGCGAGTACGCTAACTGGCATCGCGGACGAACTTAAAATTCGTTGTTTTTGTGAGTTCGACTCTCACCTCGCCTACCATTTTTCAAAAACTTGGCGTTGTCGGTTCGAATCCGACTCTAGCTACCATTTATTTTCAAAAATAAATTTGACAAATAAGAATTTGGATGTAAAGTAACATCTCATTAATCGATAAAAACAGGAAACAAATTATGGGCTACACACATTACTTCCCCCACACCGCAACGGATCAAAATGTATGGGATAAAATCGTTGATGACTGTAAGAAACTACTTGCAGTAAACAATATCCCCCTTTGTCGCTACGGTGATGACGACGACAAACCAATCCTAGATAATGATACTATCTGTTTTAACGGATATGGTGACGATGGACACGAAACTTTTCATCTAAACCGCGAAGGCAGTAATGGCTTCCAGTTTTGCAAGACCGCCCATAAACCCTATGATACACTTGTATGCGCCTGTTTACTGGTATATGTCAATCATTCCCCCAATACCATCGAACTTGGTAGCGATGGCAATGCTGATGAATGGGTAAGTGGGGAGAGTATAGTACGCGAAATACTAGGTTATGAATTGTCATTTGATGAACAAGAATAAGGACGTAAAGTAACATCATGACTTATCAACAATTAAAAGATTCTGTGAACAAATTGAATTCTGAGCAACTTCAACAAGATGTTGCAATTGGAATACTTGATGAACAAGGTATCGAAATTTTTCAAGAAGTAGGATTTTCCAATCCTGTCATTCCTGAAGGTCCATGTTTTGATGATGTCGAAGATTCGATTCTGGATGCCAATCACGCTTATTTAGTCGTAATGACTTGACAACTGAAGAAAAGGATATAGAGTAATCTCATGGATCAAATCCATACAACAATTGGAGTATATGCGAATGGAGAATTCAAGATGTCTGTACAGTACCATATCAATAAAAAGGAAATAAATGACAAGAGCATTTACTAATAGAGAGAATATCAAACCATCATGTAGAAAATGCAATGAAAAATATGATTTAGGAAAAGCAGTACGAATTTCCGAAAGAAACCGAATAAAAAACTTACACTGTCCAAATTGCAACGCGATAGTAGGAAAACTGTAAAATGATAAGTTTATGGATAAAATCAACTTGACAACTAAAGAAAAGGATGTAAAGTAACATCATGAAACTTGACAGAGACGGTATAATCGAAGATTACGTTAATAAATCCGTAGAAGACATGGATATTAACTGTATGGAAAACCTGCTAAAAGAACTAATTGCAGAAAACATGGATGAGAAGACCGATCAAGAGTTGGTAGACTTTATTCAAGAGGGAGTGTATCCTGAAGTCTTAGAAGGATATGACATTCAACTTGACAAACAAGAATAAGGATGTAGAGTAACAAAATAAATGCCTCAATAGTATCAAATAGGCAAAAACAGCTAAGGTTAAATATCTGAGACAGTTTCCTAAATACAACCACCCCAGAAGGTGGAGCGCGCTATTAGGGCGACAATTAAAACGTAACGTTGTCGTACAGAACTATCTAGGAGAATGCAACTTTAGAAGATGTTGGTTCGAATCCAGCTTGAGGCTCAATTTCAATTTTAACCTTATCTCTTTTTTTAGCATTTTTGTTTTCGTTCATTTACTTAGAAACCTTTTCCCCTTTTGAATTCTTCACAGCTCGAAGTAAAGAGTTAGGATTGTCTACTTCTATTTGTTAGTAGAAGTAGACAATCCTAACTTCCAGGACAGGTGCTCCTGAATAACCCAGGACAGGTGCTTCTATATGGCGATGGAAGAGATTATTATGAAAATCGGTCTAAATCAATTTGATAATAACGACTTGACAATATAGGAAAGAGTATTATAGTAGTCATATCAATTAACACAAGGAAAGAACAATGGTTAGCGAATTTCTTAATGCTGAACCCACAGGTTACAACATCATTCAAGAAGGTAATGAATGGATCGCCAAATTTCATTCCAATGGTTTACCCCACTTTGAAATGGTTGCTGATACTGAAGAAGAAATAAAAAAAGATGCTCAGAATGAGTTGGTAATTCATCTTCATAATCGTTTACGCAATTCAGCTAAATGCTGCGATATTCTTCGTCATGAGACTGAAACCCTCTTGGCATTGGGTAGCCTCAATAAGGATGCTCAAGAGGCAATTAAGGACGCTTTAGAGGCATTACAGAGCGCAGCATCCTTTGCTCAATCAGATGTACAGAAGATGACAAACTCATAGGATAAATTTTGCCAAAGCTAATTACAATTGATTTTGACCATACTCTCAAGTTTGAGGTTGGTGGTCCTAATATGGATACAATCGATTTCATAAATACCCTTGAAGGGGATATAGAGTTTGCTATCGTTACGTCGCGAACTGAGTCGGAAGAATCTCGTGAAGAGATTTTTGCTTTCTTAAAAGAGTTTAAGATTCCATTTCGAGAAGTGGTATTTACGAATGGTGACAAGCTACAAACATTGTTAGCTATGAAAAGCGACTTGCATTTAGACGATGACTTGTTTGAATTACAATCTTGTAAGAAGGCGGGAATCGAAACTCGATTGTGTTACAATAAAGAGAAATGGGATGAACATTTCTTTAAAGAAATGTCTTGACAAATGTAACTTAGGATGTACAGTAAATCAAAGGGAGCAATCAATGAAAAATTTCAAAGAGGAATTATTAACTATTCTATTGTTTGGAATTATCTTAGCCACATTTGGATTTGTCTATTATTGCAAAAACAAAGTCAAGGAAGAAGTTCCAGTAACTCATATCCTTGAGGTAAAAGAATCAAAACCGCACTTGACAAATCCGAATAAGGCATTAGAGTTAGTTATCAAACATTTGAAAGAAGAACATAACATTATTGTTCCGATTGAGGATGTAGACAAACTTGAGATTTCAACAGGAACAAGGGAGTAACAAATGTCAGGATCAGATGTCAAAATAGGGGATGAAGTTTCCTTTCATTGCAATGACTTTCGCAGTCACCATTTAGCATATTGCATTGTAACCAAAGTAAAGCGTCGAACATTTGACTGCACAGAGACAAAGGGAAGTTATCGCGCAGGCAAAAATTGGAATGTCCATATGGATTCTAACTTTTCTTTTAATTTGTATGATGAAAAGGGGCGTCGTCGCTGCATTACTAACTCCAATTATCTTGATAAAAGATATGAATTAGGGCTTGACTAATGTACAAAGAAGAGTTCACTTGCCCTCGCTGTTTAAAAAGGTCTTCCAGTTGGACGATGTCGCTATTTAACACTCAAGATATTTGCTTAGAGTGTAAAAACAAAGAAGAGCAACATCCAGATTACAAGGAGGCTTTACGAAAAGACATCGAAGAAATCAATAATGGGAATTTTAATTTCAAGGGAATTGGAAAACCTGTTGATTTATGATTTGACTAATCCTAGAATGGATGTATAGTAAAGTATCAACAAAAGGAATATACAATGCAGCTTCTCAAAACAGATGGTACAATTGAAGAGTATCACGATAATACGCTGGCAGGAATGCAAGCCGCAGTTGGCGGTTACATTCAAATTTTGAATACCAATGATAATAAACTCATGGTAATCAATGAAGAGGGAAAATTGGAAGGGAAAGAATTCAACGAGATTGCAACTAAAATGGTAGAGTTGTTTCCTGGTGATTATATCGTTGGTGATGTCTTGATCGCAGAACAAAACGAAATTGAATAGAAGAAAATACTATATGGAAGATCATATTAAGCAAATTGGTGCGGAAGTATATTGGAATGATCCAGATGATGGTATCTGCTCAGGATATCGAGAAATCAAGGCTTTCGTTGGAGAAACGATTGTAGTCTTGGAAGACGAAGATGGTTCTGTTACAGAGGCATTTATAACAGAATTGACTTGACATCTAACGAAATGGATGTATAGTATTTTTATAC
>Ga0209657_1000679_pt1 | contig 21552 bp, 18 predicted proteins | sample SaaInlV_100m_DNA_FD_184650 | JGI IMG/M metagenome (GOLD analysis project Ga0209657, IMG submission 184650) | Marine microbial communities from expanding oxygen minimum zones in the Saanich Inlet - SI037_S3LV_100m_DNA (SPAdes) (version 2) | ecosystem: Environmental > Aquatic > Marine > Intertidal... | reverse complement strand
CCTCAAATATCTAGAAAAATACTTAGCGACTATCTTGAGTTGATAGTATACAAGGATATAGTTGATAGATATAATATTACAAACAGAAGCTTACTCAAAATACTTAATAAATATTGTTTTACCAATATAGCAACACTTGTAAGTTTCACAAAGCTTTATAATGATTTTAAATCACAAGGATTTCGTCTGAGTAAAGATACTGTTTTTAATTATATCTCTCACTTAGAAGATGCTTATGCTATATTTACTTTACCCATCTATAGAAACTCTATTAAAGGGGAGCAGAGAAACCCTAAAAAAATATATGCTATTGATAATGGGTTTAAAAAAATTTATGATTACGCCATAAGTAAGGATATGGGTAAGCTGTATGAAAATAGTCTGTTTTTACACTTGCGTAGACAAACTAAAGATATTTACTATTTCAAACAGAAGCAGGAGGTTGATTTTTATGCAAGGATTGATGGGGTAGAGCATTTAGTCAATGTGAGTTACAACATAGAAGATGATAAAACCAGAACAAGAGAGATCACTGGACTTGTAGAAGCTATGGAATATTTTAAACTTAATGAAGCATATCTAGTGACCAGTGAAGAGGATAATATTATAACGATAGGCAATAAAACGATTTACATTGTTCCGTTATACAAATATTTATTGCAACAATAATTAGGGTCAGTCTCTGTTTTAATCGGTTTAATATTTATCTCTTTACCTTTGAAAAATATTTAAAAAAACAGTGGTAATCTCTGTATAGGTCTGTATAATACCCCGCAGGTTTGCGAGCGTGGTGGAATTGGTAGACACGCCAGATTTAGGTTCTGGTGCCGCAAGGTGTGAGAGTTCGAGTCTCTCCGCTCGCACCAACTATTTATGTGAAAAAGGGATGCCGTTATCAGGCATCCCTTTTTTATTGCTCTTTTTTTATCTTATTTTACAGGTGTAATTCGTTCAATCCAGGCGGTAGATGATGCCTCTATGCTGTCTAAGATTAGTGATGGCATAACTCCAAATAGAATTACTAAGAGTGCGATAAAGGTTACGGTGCGTAGTTCTCGAGGGAGTAGGTCGGTAGCACTTGCAACGACTGGGTTGGTTATTGAGCCGAATAGTGCTTTTCTGAAAATGCTGATTAGGTAAGCTGCCCCTATTACAATTGCAAATAGGGATGCTAACCCTGCTCCAGTATGGCTCTCTAATGTGCTTACTAGGAGTAGAAATTCACCAATAAATCCTGAGGTGAGTGGTACTCCTAGTGAGGCGAAGCCGAATAGGAAGAGGAAGGATGCTAGCAGTGGCATAGATTGAGCAACTCCTCCTAAACTGGTTATGTCTGTAGATCCTGTGCGGTGGTGAAGTGCTCCAACTAGGAAGAAGAGGGCAGCAGAGATAAGGGTGAAGTTGAGAAGTTGGAAAACAGCTCCCTCTATTCCCATTATATTGAAAGATGATATTCCTAATACTACTAATCCGATATGGCTGATGCTGGCGTAAGCTAACATTTGACGGAGGTTTGTCTGGTTGATGGCGGCAACTCCACCATAGAGGAGGGCGATTACGCCTAATCCCGCAAGAAGCCAGTGGTATTCGGTTGCTGCATCTGGAGCTAGGGGGATGGCAAAACGGATCAGTCCATAAGCGCCAAGTTTTAGACCAGTCATAATTATTGCGATAGTGATTGGTCCTTCCATAACTACATTAGGAAGCCAGGTGTGGAAAGGGAAGAGTGGGGTTTTAAATGCGAATCCGAGTAGTAGTAGAAAGAATATTCCTGCTTGTAGTTCTGGAGGGAGCTGCAGGGTAAGCATAGTTGTGTAGTCAAAGATCAATCCACTGTTGTCTATGCCGCCATAATAGAATGCGGCAAGGACAAATCCAAAAAGAATTGGAGTGCCGCCAGCAAACATTAACATTGTGTATTGGTTGGCAGCTCTGCGTCTATTAGGACCAATTCCCCAGAGTGCGATTAGGAAGTATATAGGGAGTAGACTTAACTCCCAAAATAGGAAGAAGAGCACGGTATCAAGTGCTAAAAATATCCCTAAAATTGCGCTAACTAATAGTAAGATCAAAAAGTAGTATAAGTTAGGTAGTTTAGTTACTACGCTCCAAGAGCTTATAGTAACAACTATAAAGAGAAGTATGGTCGCAGGAATAAATAGTAGTGAGATACCATCTACTCCAAGTTGATAGTTTATATTAAGCAGAGGAATCCAGGGGCTCTTTTCGACAAACTGAAAGCCACTGTTGCTGCTATCAAAGTTTAGAACCATCCAGAGTGCGAGTAGCAGATCTAGGATTAAGATTATAATAGTTAGATTTCTGCTCTGTTGTCGATTATTACAGAGCCACAGGAGTGGAGCAGCAATTAATGGAAGCAGTATGATTGTTGAGAGTAGCGGTATAGTCTCCATAATATTAGTCATGTCCACCTCCATATAGAACATTGAGATGGTCAAATGAGTGGTCAAGTAGGGTGAGCCAAGATTCAGAGAAGATCTCTGCAAGAACTATTGCGGCAATAATTAGGATAGCAATACTATTCTCTCTGACTGTTGCACGAGCTACGGGGGTGCTCTCTTCACTATTGGTGTTAGAGAGGAATGTTCGTTGGAATGCCCAGAGTAGGAATCCTGCTGCAACTACATTACCAAGAGATGCGGCGATAGTGGTTAGGGCTCCGTAACGCTCCATTGCAGCTTCCATAACTAGGTGAGCAGCATCAAAGCCAGGGGTTCCGGGCATTCCCATAATAGACAGTCCTGAGATGAAGAAAGCTACCCCAATAAGTGGTAGGTTATCAAATAGTCCACTGAGACGAGACATTAAGAGTGTTCCAGTCTTATAGTAGATGAGACCGTTCATTAGGAGTAGTCCGCTGATAGCTAATCCAAAATTAAGAGAGAGCATAACTGTTCCTTGAAATGCAAGGGAGTTGAGGCTAAATAGTCCAATTATCACTATGCTGGTATGGCTGACAACTGCAAATGCAATTAGGCGGCGGAGGTTCACTTGAACCATTGCAAGTAGTGCAGCATAGAATATTCCAACTAGAGCAAATGAGACTACATAGGGAGCCCACTGCACTACCGCATCAGGCAGAATGGGAAGAACAAAGCGGATGATTCCATATATTCCAGTTTTAAGTCCTAAGAGGAATACGGGAGCGATAGCTACAGTTCCATGTTCGGCTATTTTGGGGAGCCATCCATGTAGAGGGAATAGAGGGATTCTAATTGCGAAGCCATAAAAGAGCAGGAAGAATAGAATAGAGTGAAGTGTAGACTCTACTGGAGTGTTGATCAGATCATTAATATCAAAACTCCACGCTCCGTTGTGCAGTTCAGCGTAGTTCCATCCTAACATCAGAGTGCCGATAGTAAGGAGGAGTAACCCGATAGACATAAATTGAATGAAACGAGCAACTGCCTCCTCTTTTTCTGGAGAGGTTGACCAAGATATAAGGAGAGTTCCGATGGGGAGGAGTTGGATAGCCGACATCAATACAAACCAGAGTAGGTTTTGGGTGGTGAAAAGGCTAATCAGAGTTGCAATAGTAAATAGTACAGCAGCCATAAAACGGGGGTGTTCATCTGCTTCAAGTGTTTGCCATCCATAGAGTACTACTAGCATTCCCAATACTGTGGTGAGAATTATAAAAAGAAGACTCATTCCATCAATAGCTGCGTGGTAGTCTAACGGATGAGTTAGATCGAAATTCTCTGCGAGCTGTAGCGCAGGAGTTGATGAGTCAAAGTTTGCGTATGTAACAATGGTGAGTAGGGCTTCGCCTCCCATTGTTAGGAATGCAATTGGTGCGGCATAAGTTGCTAGTTTAGGTATGCGTTTACGCATAACAAAAAGGAGCAGTGCTACGCTTAATGGTAGCAATTGGAGGAGGAGAAGTAGGGGGATATTTGTAGTTACTGTACTCATAATATCACCACAAATGTTGCCATAATCATTAACAGCAGATAACGAGGCATACTTAATTGTTGCTCAACTTTATTAATAAAACTCTCCATCCCTTTAATCGCGCTAACCATCCCATCTCCTCCACCTTTAAGGATTAGATGCTCTTCAATCCACTTGAAAAGAGTTGCTATTTGTTGGAGTATAGAGCCAAACATTCCAGAACCTAAAGGTACGCTGTTGCTAGTTGATTCAAGGTCACAGATCGCTGACTTCTCTTCCCACTCTGCTAGTGATGATACGACATTGATCTCATTAGATGAGCCGATAATAGGGCGCACTACATTTGAATCAAAGGCGTGAATGTCTTTTGAGAGTCTCTGAGTTGGACGGAGTAGCAACCACTGAGTAAGTTGATCTAGCCAGAAGCGTTGCATAGCCGCAGCGTATAGTCGCTGCATCCTCTGTAACCATATTGGAGCTGGCGCTGTTGGTTGGCTCATACTGTGCATATGAGCAGGAGCATTAAGGAATTGCCAGCTTCTCCAGATAGCATGAAGTATTAGATAGATAGTTACTGCCTCAAACCAGCCTAGACCACATCCGACAAACATCACTCCTACTTGAGATATTGTGGAGAAGATTAGAGTGCTTTTAATGTCAGTCTGTACGAGTGCTGAGAGATATCCATAGATAGCTGTAATGCCACCGATAGTTAGTAGAGCCCAAGATGCGGTGACGGAGTTCTCAATGAACGGTTCTAGGCGCAGCACCAAATATACTCCAGCATGGATCATAAGTGAGCCGTAGAAGATAGAGCTTGATGGAGTTGGTCCCTCTAGTGCGCGAGTTATCCACGGAGAAAATGGGATCTGCGCAGACTTTACAAAAGCTGCAAGAATTAGCGTAAAACTGATCAGTCCTAACTGCATTCCACCGCTCTCACTCACTAAGAGCTCTGAGGCAGCCATCTCTGACCACTCTAAGGTTCCAAGCCATAGGGTAGAGAAGAATATAGCTGCGAGTAGGCTAGCATCTCCAACACGGTTAGTTACAATTGCTTGAGTCGCATTTTTTGTAGCATTGTTCCGATTATAGTTATAGGCTATTAATAGGTATGAGCTCACTCCAGCCACTTCCCATCCTACAAATAGAATGCCAATGTTACCAGCAGATACTATAAGAAGCATTGCAAAACTGAACATTGAAAGAAGCATAAAGAAGCGCTGGTATCCAGCTTCACGATGGAGATAGTTGACTGAGAAACGAATAGTTAATAGAGTGATGGTGGCAACTAGAGTGGTCATGAGAAGACCGAGAGTGTCGAGAGTGAAGCTCAAGTTAATGCTAAACATACCAGAGTTGAACCAGTTACCAACAATAATGGTCTCATCAATGCCATATATTAATGCTTTAATATCTATGGCGACAATTAGCAGGAGAGAGAGTAGAGATGTGATAATGGCAACTTTGCTGCTCTCATTCTCGCCAGCTTCTCCACGATTCCACCCTGCTAAAAAACCAGCTCCAATCCATAGAGTTGAGAGAAGTGGAAGTAGTGGCACTAGCCAGATTAACTCTTCAAGAGTGCTCATAATTTAGCCTCACTACTATTTTCAATACGGCAAGAGGTGAGTGGTTCATATTTGCCACTAAACCACTCCACTGACTGTTTTACTACAGGTAGTGGAGTGCGCTCTCCATTCCACTCTACCCAGCCACTAGTCGGATCAAAAATATGAATCTGTTCACTCTCTGGATCTTTAGCTGAGAGGAGAAGCCAACCATTGCCCACAAGTTCTTGCAGTGGTGGCTGGCGCATATAGATCTCTGTTAGCATATCAATCTTTGCCTCCACCATAACTTGGAGACGCATCGCTTCATGAATCTCTATCATCTGTTTTGGCAGACCAGTACGCAGATCCGAGTTTGTTCCATCCATTACTCCAAATAGACCAGATACATTATGGGTCACTTTAGAGCCACTTCCATAGTTCTCATTATCAACTGTAGAGAAGTAGTACTCTAAGCTGATGCCAGCCCCAACTGGTCCATTAGCTAAAAGTAGACGCTCTAAGATTTTTCCGTCTGGATCAGTCTGATAGTCATAGGAGATGAGAAATACGCGGCGATCAAAGAATGTACCGTGAGATAGTGAACGGCGTCCAATAACAGCTGCAGCATTGGTGGCGTGACCAAGTTCGGGGCGAGCTTGGCTAAAATCAACAGCTCTGCCTTGAATATGGTTGAGAGCCTGTTTAAGAGTTGGTTTTTTAGGTGCAGAGGCAAGACGGCGGCACCGCTCTTGTGCGTGACGACTCTGTGTGTCGCGCAGATCTTGCTGGAGTTGCTGGAGATTAGATTTTAGTCCTGTTGGAAGTTTATCTAAATCATACCAAATAATAGACTCATCGCAGGTGTTATGCTCTGAACCAAGGAACCAACAGCTCTCTGGAATAGTGATACCACGATTAACTAACTCAGCTCGTACTGCACTGCGGTTTGCCATTGCAGCAAATAGGCGTGCGTTAGGCCCACTATGTCGACCACTACATGCGCCACAATCATAAGCAGCGAGATGAGGGTTGTTCTGGCTAATCGAGCCATGTCCTACAATCACCACAAGCGGAGAGAAGTTGCTGACCAATCCTAAATTCTGCAAAAATGACTCTACTCGATCTGCTTGCTCTTCAGTGGTGAATCCTAGCTGTCTATTCTCTGGGGTTGGGTTAGTAGACTTTTCTGCAGTGATATCTATTGATGTGACTATCCCATTGTTACCACTTAACCAACTGTTTAATTTTTTAAGGTTGTTACCTGAGCGGAGGGGGGAGACTATTTTACAACCGAGTAGGGCGAGAGCTACAGGAGCACCAATAGTGATCTGTACGGTTGCTAAGATGAAGTTGCGTCGTGTACCTTGATTAAACCAAGTCAAAACTCTCTCTTTAAGAGATACTCTTTTTAAATGGTTTTCCTGAGCTAAACTGCACTGTGGTTGTTCGTTTTCTCTAATTTCATGGCTCGGTACTAACACTACAGGAGTTAGGGCAGTCGCCTCTTTATCATCTACACCTTGCCAGAAGTGGGGAACTCCAAAATGAGCTGCACCACCAAGGGTCTCTATTTTAGGGTTTATCTCTTCTAAGTGACGACGAAATCCCTCCTCTCTATCATCCATACAGAAGACAAGTTGCGCTACTGGTATGGTACTTGTGGACTCTTCTGTAGATACCCCTCTATCTGCCCAGAGTCCGCGTTGATGATTGTTAGCCACTGCATTGAAAAAATGTTCACGATAGTTGCGCTCATAAGCCTGCAGCCAGATTAATCCTCGCTGCTCTTCAGAGAGGTTAGCAATGGTTATACAGACAGAACGCAGTTGTTCGCTAGTTATGGTTCGTACATTAGATCCATTCAACCCAAGATGTTGGAATAGGCGGAATAGTTTCCAGCCACTTCTGTATATACTAAAGCCACTATCTTGGTCACTATTATCACTCTGTTTCCAAGTCCAGATAATGTCAGCTTGCTCTTTCCATTTTGGATAATCTTCAGGCGATAGTAGACCACCATCAGTCAGAGGTTTAGCATGGGTTACTAAATATTCAGGAAGCTTTCCGTTAAAGAGATGGTAACGCACATAGAACTCAGAGCTACGACGATGAAAATACCAGCGTAGTACATCAAGATTGGCTTCAAGTTGCCACTCTTCACGACAGACTCTCTGGGCAAATAGACGCTCCATCACTAAGTGGACTGCGAGATAATCAACCATCTCTACTCGTGTTGGAGTTAAATTTTTGTAGCCAGGATTTAAGTGCCTCCAGAGAAACATTCCAGACCATCCTGGAATCTCTAAGGCGATCTCTTCAAGATATTTCACCCAACGAGACTCATCAATGCCAATTCGTTTGAGCTCTACTATTATAGTATCTAGTGCATCATCAGGAAGAATCTCTAACTCATCTTGCCACTCTGGTAGATCATCAAAAATCCAACTGCTATCAAGCGTAGCACTCTGTCTCCATACTTGGTAGAACCCATCTTGTTGTTGATTGCTATGCCAAGCGGACATTCCCTCATCAAGATAGTTTGCTATCTGATGAATTAGCAGCGGACGAATATTGTTTAAAATATCTCTGCCACTTATTTTGTCAATAAGCCCTCTAAGAGTCAGATCTTTACCAACTCGTTCTACCAGTTTATTAAATAGTTGAGTAGACTCCTGTCTGACTTGGCTATGCTGTCCTAGTTCATTGGAGATGCTGTTGCTAAATCTACTAGCCTCTTCAGCTGAAAGATCAAGCAGACTCTCTGGATGAATAGCAAGATGATGGAGTTCAAGCTGTTCTAAAATAGCACTCCAAAGATCTTTTACTACATCTTTTTCTGCCTCTTTTCCATGTAGAGTTGAGCTCTTAAGAATATTTTCTCTAGCTTCTGGCGAGATATCTTCTTGAAAATTATCTAGGCAGTTTTTCTCCTCAATCTCCCAGCTGAGTTGACAGGCTGTTATAGCGGGTAGCGGGTTTATTAGAGCCTGTAGATATATATCCCTGCGTGTAAACTCTTTTGAACCAGAGTTACTACCTATCTGAAAAATTGGCTCATCAATATTTAGTTGCGACTCTTTATCACTATTGCACTGTTCAAGGGAGGAGTTAAGATCACTAAGATTTATGCGTCCACTCTTAAAATAATCTCGATAACGCTCATCTAGCTCATAACCTCGTGCACCAGTCCGTTCTTGCGATGCTTTTAGAGCATCTGGAAAGTTGAGATGTTGATATCCATGCAGGGTGTTGTGGTGAACAAAATCTTTAATCGGAGCTTGTCCTGGTAAGAAGTGCTCGAAGTGAGGTATTGCATCTAATATTAGTTGTCGACTCATCTGTTGAGTAGTTTGGTTCACTATCTGACTCCTCCAACTGCAGCAGTAATAGTGCTCTGTACAGAGTTACCAATCAGCTCTAAAGTTGGAATAGGGTAGAGTCCAATCCAGAGTATTAAGAGTACTAGCATTCCTGCTGCTATGGATTCACTAAAGTTAAGATCTTTAACTTGAGCCATACGACTACTGGAGGGGCCAGTAAAAAGAATCCCGATAGTTCGTATAGCGTAAGCAGCACTTATGATAACTCCAAGAGATAGTAGTGCGGTAATCCATCCCCAGCTCTGGAACCCTCCTACAATAGCGTGGAACTCTGCGATAAATCCAGCAGTGCCTGGAATGCCTACTGCTGCAACAAATGCGATAGTGGTAAAGAGGGTAAAGCGAGGGGCAACTCTTGTTAGAGATCTATAGTCGTTAATGTTGCGTGTATGAGTGCGTTGATAGAGTAGACCAATAAGTAGAAATAGTGTTCCAGCAACTAAGCCATGAGCGATCATCTGTACTACAGCTCCAGTCATACCTGTAGTGTTAAGGGTGCTTATTCCAAACAGAACAATCCCCATATGGCTTACAGATGAGTAGGCAATCATAGATTTGAGGTCGCTCTGGCGCCAAGCAAGTAGCCCTCCATAGATTAGTCCAAAGAGAGCTAAACTCATTAACAGATATTGGAGTTCACTAACTGCGGCAGGCAAAATGGAGGATACTCTAATAAGTCCATACGCCCCCATCTTTAACAGTATTCCAGAGAGTAAAATGCTAATTGGTGCTGGAGCTTCTACATGAGCAAGCGGAAGCCAGCCATGCAGTGGGAATATCGGCATCTTCACTCCAAATCCAATTAAGAATCCAAGGAAGAGGAATATTTGGGTGGAGGAGGGGAGAGTGCGTGCAGTCTCCGCCATTGCAGCCATAGAAAAAGAGTGATCTGGCATCGCATCAAATAGAACTAGTAGGCTGACCAGCATAAAGACTGATCCACCCATGGTGTATAGTACAAAGTTGAGTGCCGCCATACTCCGTTTTCTACCACCCCAGCGGTCGATCAAGAAGAAGAGAGGAATTAGGGTCATCTCCCAGAATACATAAAAGAGTGCCCAATCTTGAGCCACAAAAACTCCAACCATCGCTGTTTCAAGCACAAGTATTAGTGCATAGTAGCCACGACGGCGCTCTTTAATTTCAGCAGAAGCTAAAATAGCGACCAGCACCAATAGGGTTGCAAGTAGAACCATTGAGAGGGAGATACCATCTATCCCTACAGCATAAGATGTTCCCATACGAGCATTCCAGACTACCGATTCAGAAAACTGAAGTTGGTTGATAGATGAGTCAAACTGGTAGAGTAGTACTAGAGCTACAGCTATAGTAAGCATAGAGAAGAGCAGGGCTATTGCCCTGCTCTCATTTCCATCACGAAACATTATAATGCCAGATCCCAGAATTGGGATCAGCAGTAGTATGGTTAAAATCGGCACTACAAAACTATTATCATCCTGCAGCTGGGCCTAGTGCAGGGATAGTGAAGTAGTATTCGTTAACGATGAAGTGTACCCAGATGCTGGCAGCGTAACCGAGCGCAATTACTGGTGCCCACTTTAAGTGACCTACAAAAGTATACTTGCCACGAGCCTGCCCCATAAGAGCGACCCCTGCGGCAGAACCGATAGATAGCATACTGCCACCTACACCGGCGGTCAATGTGACTAGGAGCCAATCTCCCATAGACATATCTGGCATCATAGTGAGGACTGCAAACATAACTGGAATATTGTCTACAATCGCCGAGAGGACACCGACCATAATGTTAGCTTCATTTGTGCCCCACTGAATGTACATAATCTCAGAGGCAAGAGAGAGATAACCCATAAAGCCGAGACCACCAACGGCTAGTACAACTCCGTAGAAGAATAGAAGGGTGTCCCACTCCGATCTGGCAACATTATTAAAGACATCAAATGGGAGTGCACCGATATCCTCTCCATGTTCACCACTATCAGGCACATCTTTAATCGCAGTCTTTTTGAGGTAGTAGCCAAAGAACTGAAGATAAGCTAGACCGGTCATCATACCGATAACAGGAGGTAGATGTAAGAAGTTGTGGTAGCTTACCGCAGTTGCGATAGTCAATAAAAATAGTAATATAATGCGTTTTGCGCCTCGTTTCATGGTTACAACTTCATTACTTGAAGTTGGGTTCTCATCGGGTACCGCAAAATGCATAATTGATGCAGGAATAACGAAATTGACCACAGATGGAATAAAGAGAGCGAAGAAGGTTTCAAATCCAACAATCCCTTTCTGCCATACCATCAGAGTTGTAATATCACCAAATGGACTAAAGGCGCCTCCCGCGTTGGCAGCTACGACAATGTTTATACAAGCAAGCAGTACAAATTTACTGTTGGCTCCTCCGACCGCAAGTACTACAGCACACATTAGTAGAGCTGTGGTGAGGTTATCAGCAATCGGCGAGATAAAGAAGGCTAGGATTCCAGTTAACCAGAATAGTTTACGAAAGCCATATCCTTTGCGAATTAGCCAAGAGCGTAGTGCATCAAAGATGCGTCGCTCATCCATAGCATTAATATAGGTCATCGCAACCAATAAGAAGAGCATCAGCTCTGCAAACTCTAAGAAGTTATGGCGAATCCCTACCTCGGCAGCGTGCGGCATACCGTGATTAGCATACACTACCGCAATTATAGCCCAGATAGCACCAGCAGCTAGGAGTACTGGTTTTGATTTGCGCAGATGGGTAAACTCTTCCGTCATAACTAATAAATAAGAGAGTGAGAATATAATAAGAGCAAGAATGCCAACAGTCTCACCAGTTAGATCTAAGCGTTCTCCACCACTATCACCACCAGATGCGAAACTAATAACAGGGAAGAGAAGGGTAGCTAGGGCTGTTGCAAAGGTAGTGATGACAGTTTTCATAGTTTATATTCCTCGATCTATATTTTTAATTTTAGATTTATTTGTATATGTGTAGATGTGTAGATGTATTATATTTAATATTTATGTTTATATAAAGCCTGTATGTTACACATATCCTCCACCTAAAGCAAGGTGGAGAAGTATGCGGTTATCAATCTGTTTGGCTATTGCCGTGAGGCGAGCACTCTCTCTATCATAAGAGCGGCGTTGGGCGTCTAAGAGGGTTATGATATCACTCAATCCAATCTCGTAACGGGATAGCGCTAGCTTGGCGGCTGCTTGTGACTCATTCGCCGCTCTGGTTAGAGCTTCTACTCTGCGCTGTTGATACTTGTCAGCAGATAATGCATTCTCTACCTCTTGAAAAGCGGTAAGTAGAGTTTTACTGTGGTTGAACCACGCTTCTCGATGTTTAATCTTATTTAACATCTCTTCTGCTTTAAGCCGATCCTGTTGGAATAGAGGTTGGGTTAGATTGCCTATAAGTGACCAAACTAGGTAATTAAAATCTAGAATATTATGAAGCTCTTCACTTGATGTTCCAGTTTTAGCAGTAAGTGAAAATGATGGAAGTCGATTAGAAGCTGCAATCTCTGCATCTAATCCAGCAGCAAGCATTCGTTCTCTACTTGCAACTATATCTGCTCTACGCTCTAAAAGTTGTGATGGTAGCCCACTTGGAATCTGGCTCGCTGTTATAGATAACTGATTCTGCGTTAAGCTCGCTATTAATTTTTTATCTGCGCCAGGGTAGCGTCCTAAGAGAGACTCAAGCGTGCGGATTGACTCTCGTTGCTCCATCTCTCTGCTAGCTAACCTCTCCTCAGCAATAGCTACTTCACTTTTGGAGAGGTGGAGATCTAAAATATCCACTAAACCAACTCTTTGGCGCGCAGTAATTACCTCAAGTGCATGCTCATAGCTCGTGACCCTCTCTTCTGCAATTTTAATCTGCTGAGTAGCATCAATAGTGCGGAACCAACTGCGAGCTACTTTTGCAGCAAGTGAAAAGCGAGCGGCTTCAAGATCTGCATGACTCGCTTTTTGGCGTACTACTGCTGCCTGTTGCTGTTTAGAGAGACGATCCCAGAGATCCATCTCCCAGCTAGTTGAGAGATCTAGAGAGTGAGTCGTGGTAAAAACTTTTTTGTTGGTAGAGGAGAGTGTCTGTACCCGCTTTCCACTGACCCCAAGTTCTGACTTTAGGTTGGTGTTAGTGCCTGTAATTAGTGCGTTCTGCTCTGCTGCTCTCCAGGTGAGATTTGCAATTTGGATCTCTTGATTATGCTGAAGAGCCTCATTTATGAGATTCTCTAGTGGAGGTGAGTTTAGTTCACCAAACCAACTATTGTTAATTGATTCGACAGTTGAGTTATGCTCTGTACTCCATAGTTCAGGAACTACCATCTCTGGAGGAGGATTCTCTGGCATAATCGAAAGTGCTGTAGTGCAACCAGTAATCAAGCTCGTAACTGCTACTCCTAAAATTAGTCTGGAGATGGTTAATTTAGATTTAGTGTGGTTTCTCATTGCTCTAAATTATACTACAATTTAAAATCAGCTTGATAATTAATGTGCTATATGTTAAAATATTGCACCGATTTAAGCTGTTTCGTGATGGTATTCACTATTCTTTTCAGCGCACACACTAAATCGAAGTAAGTATAAACACTAAATCAAAATGTATTAAAGGTATCTATGGAACTGATCAAGCGCTTTCTCCCATTTCTAAACTGGTTCCCAATGAGTGGGGCGACAATTCGTTCTGACCTTATTGCTGGGCTTACAGTTGCCCTAGTTTTGATACCGCAATCAATGGCATATGCGCAATTGGCTGGACTACCGCCATATTTTGGACTCTATGCCTCTTTCTTGCCAGTTATGATCGCAGCCCTTTGGGGATCATCTAAGCAGCTCGGAACTGGTCCTGTTGCGGTGGTTTCACTTCTGACTGCGGTGGCAGTTGGTTCTGCTCTTAACCACTCCCTACCTGCAGGTATAACTAGTATAGATGCAATGACTCAGGATCAGTTAGTTCAGTTTTATGTTCCATTAGCAGTTATGTTGGCACTCCTAGTTGGTCTCTTCCAACTGGCATTAGGGGCGTTAAAGCTTGGAGTGATTGTAAACTTTTTATCTCATCCAGTTATTGTAGGGTTTACAAATGCTGCAGCTATGGTGATTGGTCTGTCACAACTAAATAAGATATTTGGGGTAGAGAAAGATCGTAGTGATTTCTTCTTGGGAGATATTTGGGGGGTAGTTGAGCAGTTGAGCTCAACTCATTTAGAGACTTTGGGGATGGGAGTTCTAGCCTTTGTAATTATGATGGGAACTAAAAAGTTTATCCCAAAACTGCCAGGAGTGTTGATGGCAGTAGTGGCAACTACAATTTTAAGTTGGTATATCGATTTTTCTGAAAAGATGGGCGGAGCAGTTGTTGGAAAGATTCCTGAGGGATTGCCAACTATGCAGGTTCCAGTTATTAATTGGGATGTGCTTGGTATTTTACTCTCTAGTGCCGTTGTTATCTCTCTAGTTGGATTTATGGAGGCGATCTCTATTGCTAAGGCGATGGCTGCTAAAACTAAAGATCGCATAGATCCAAATCAGGAGCTTATTGGACAGGGACTTGCAAATATTGTGGGCAGCTTCTCGCAGGCATACCCGGCTAGTGGATCCTTCTCGCGTTCGGCTGTTAACCTAAATGCTGGTGCAAAAACAGGAATGTCTTCGGTATACACTGCAGCATTAGTGTTAGTTACCTTACTATTTTTAACTCCACTACTATATCACCTTCCTAAAGCTGTACTAGCGGCAGTAATTATGATGGCTGTAGTTGGACTGATAAACTTTAAGGCATTTAAGCATGCGTGGTTAGCAAATAAGAGTGATGGTATCGCCTCTGTTGTTACTTTTGTAGCTACTATTGGATTTGCACCTCACCTTGATAAAGGTATTATGATCGGAGCGTTGCTCGCCTTGGGACTCTATCTATATAGCACTATGAAGCCTCGTGTAGCCATTCTTGGGCGTTATGCAGACGGCACTCTACGCGATATTGGTGTGCATGATCTACCACAGGATAAACGCATAGTCGTACTCCGTTTTGATGGTTCACTCTATTTTGCCAATGTTGCATTTTTTGAAGAGGCTATTTTGGAAGCTCTAGTTGAGCGCCCAGATGTGCAGTTCGTGTTGGTAGTAGGTGATGCTATTAATGGGTTAGATGCCTCTGGAGAAGAGATAATTCATCAGTTGGTTACTCGTTTAGAAGATAATGAGATTACCTTAGTATTTAGTGGACTCAAGAGACAGATCTATCAAGTTATGCACCGTACTGGACTATTTGGACATATCGGAGCAGAAAATCTGCATGCAGATGAGAATATGGCTATTGATTACATCTACCGCCGTATGGATGGAGAGGGCTTTGGTGATAACTACTGTGCTCTAATCAATCCTGATGCTGATGAGGCGGAGAGTGAACGCATAGGTGGTAAGCGTAGAGATGCGTTGAAAGATACATTCTAAGATATTTCAATTTTAGATATTATATTTTAGTTGCCCACAATGACAGTTAGAGTCGATATAGATAACTTTGAAAAAGAGGTTATCGAGAGCTCCTCACATCAACTTGTAATTCTTGATATTAGTGCAGAGTGGTGCGGACCATGCCGTGTTTTAGAGCCTATATTAGATCGGTTAAGTGCTGAGTATAATGATGTTTTTACTCTAGCAAAGATAGAGGCAGAAGATGAAAATATGAAGATCGCAGGGCGTTATGGGGCTAAAGGATTTCCAACAGTAATTGCGATCAAGGATGGCGAAGAGGTTGACCGTTTTCACGGAGCAAAATCAGAATCTTTTGTCCGTGAGTTTATTGAGCGTAACTTGTGAGTCTTAACAGATCCTAGGAAGTTGTTCTCCGACTAACCAGTCTATGATACGGCTGCCACCGAGTGTAGTGTTCATCTCAACGAAAGAGTTTGGATCTTTGGTTACCTCACCAATGATTGCAGCTTCCCTTCCAAGAGGGTCGCTGCGCATTAGTTCTAGCAGAGTAGGTGCATTCTCCTCTGCACAGATACAGATTAACTTCCCTTCATTGGCAACATAGAGAGGGTCTAGTCCGAGAAGTTCACACGCTGCATGGACAGCAGGGTGAATGGGAAGTTGGTTCTCTTCAATACGCATTCCAACCTTAGACTGTTGAGATATCTCATTAAGAGTAGTAGCCACCCCTCCGCGAGTTGGATCACGTAGGCAATGAATATTGGGAACCCGCTTTACCATCTTAGCAATCAGTGTGTGGAGTGCGGCCGAGTCAGATTGAAGTGTTGTCTCAAATTCCAGATTCTCTCGGCTAGAGAGAATCGCTACGCCATGATCACCTATCGTTCCACTGACTAAAATACAATCTCCAGGTGTTGCACGATTACCTGATATATTTACCCCTTCAGGAATTGTACCGACTGCGGTCGTGGTGATAAAAACACCATCCCCCTTTCCACGCTCAACCACCTTAGTGTCACCTGTCACCACAGCAACTCCAGCATCTCTAGCAGCTTCTCCCATCGATTTTACGATACGTTCTAGATCTGCTAATGGGAACCCTTCTTCAATAATAAATCCAGCTGAAAGATAGAGTGGATTTGCTCCCGACATGGAGACATCATTTAAAGTGCCATGAATAGAGAGTGACCCAATATCTCCACCTGGAAAGAAGAGAGGAGAGATTACATGCCCATCTGTGCTGATTGACATTCTTCCAGATGGGATGTTAAATGTTGCTTGATCATCTCCTTGGCGAAGTAGTTCGTTATCGAAATAGCGAATAAATAATTTTTCAATAAGCTGTGCCATTGCTCTTCCACCACTACCATGGCTCATATCAATGGTGCCATTTTTAAGATCAAGTGGGCGATTGTAAATATTTCTGGGTTGGGGCATAAGTTTGTCTCTTTAATATATTTCTTTAAATTGCGAATTTAGAAGGGAGGACCAATTCAGTGAAGTGGCAATTGCCATAATGACGATAGCTGAGAAAATAGATGAATTGAAAATGCCACTCTTTTTTCCCGTTGTAGCTATGGTTAGTGCAATCTCATCGCATAGCACCATTTCCATTCCAATTATTAATCGAGGAAGGTTGCGAGATGCGCCCCATCCATTCATCAGTTTCCCGAGTACTGCAATAAACAAAATTATTAGCATGAAGATAATTTTTTTGATCACTCTCTAAATCTCCCGTAGCTCCAGTAAGCGGCACAAGCCCCCTCGGAGGAGACCATGCAAGATCCCATTGGGTTTTCTGGGAAGCAGACTGTACCAAATAGTTTGCAATCTGTTGGGCGTTTTGCACCGCGTAAAATAGTGGGGCATTCGCACCCTTTGATCTCTTTAGAGTGTAGTTTAGGAATGTTAAAGCGTTGCTCACTATCAAATACCTTATATTTTTCTCTGATGCGAAGTGCACTATAAGGCACCTCTCCTAGTCCACGCCACTCGAAGAGTGGGCGCAGTTCAAATGTCTCCGCAACGAGCTTTTGAGCTTTTTGGTTGCCATCTCTGGTCACGACTCGGCCATACTCATTCTCTACCTCAAAACGGTCCTCATTAATTTGATGAATTAACATGAGTGTAGATTGCATTACATCCAGTGGTTCAAAGCCAGCAATCACGACTGGACGTTGAAACTCTTCTGCAAAAAACTCATAGGGGCGACTTCCAATAATGGCACTCACATGAGAGGGACCAAAGAATCCATCAATCGAGACACTTCCAATTTCTCGTACTTCTGGTGATTCAAGAATATTTTGAATGGCGGCGGGGGTAAGCACATGGTTACAGAAGAGGGTGAAGTTTTTCAACCCTTCATCAGCTGCTTGTTGAATAGCGATAGCACTGGCGGGGGTGGTGGTCTCAAAGCCGATCGCAAAAAATAGCACCTCCCTGTCAGGATTATCTCTGGCAATTTTCAATGCATCTTGAGTGGAGTAGACCATCCGCACATCTGAACCGCCTGCTTTTGCCTTAAGCAGACTCTTGCCGTCTGTTGCGGGTACACGAAGTAGATCACCGTAGCTGCAGAGAATGATGTCGTTATGTTCAAGCAGATAAAGTGCCTGATCAATTCTGCTAGTGGGGAGAACGCAAACTGGACAGCCAGGACCGTGTATGAAGTGGATATTGTCGGGCATTAAATCTTGTATCCCATAACGAAAGATGGCGTGGGTGTGCCCACCACAAAACTCCATTAGGTTGTAGCTGCGTTCCGGATCTACTGCAGCCTTGATCTTGGCAGAGATGTTTTTTGCCAGTTCGCCAGAGCGAAATTCATCGACATATTTCATCTAAATGGTTCCATATCTATATTTTCTCCCTCTATAACACTTTCTGCAAAGAGTGCTAGTGTTCTCTCTGCCTCTTTAGTGTCGATCTTACTCAGAGCATAGCCTACATGGAGCAGCAGGTAGTCTCCTATGTTTACCTCTTCAACTAAGGCAAGTGAGATCTTTTTACGCACCCCGTTGAGATCGACAATAGCCGTATCACTTTTGCTATCAAACTCCACAACTTTTACTGGTAACGCAAGGCACATAATTTTTACAGCTCCTATTTATATTTCAGATTGTAGGCTACACATGGGTCAATTGCACCTATTATGAGTGTTGCCTCTTCAAAAATTGTTGGGGATTTCATGTTTAAAGTTTTAAGTGAGGCAGCAACCACCCCTTCTGGATGAAAATTCCACTCAGTTGGAGCGAGAATCTGATATTTTTTAATAATCTCTTTGCCCTCTTTTTCATCAATTTTTACATGATGAATAAGTTCGCCACGTGCTGCTTGAGCACGACCGATTCCGCTTCCTATTTCGCCTATATTTTTAGGCGTTGAGTCAACCGTTGATGGTGTTTTATCCATCCCTATTACCAATTGAGCAAGCTCAGCCAGGCGAGCAACTTGGCGTACTATTAGTCCATTGCCATAATTTTCTTTTAGTGTCTCGACTAATGGGCTGTGGATACGAGTCAGTGGGGTAGATTCACACGGTTCTCCATCCCAGAGCGGTTGCTCAATGTAGAGAGGATTCTCCATCAATCTCGTTAGGCGCTCGCTGGATAATATTGTGGGAAGAGGTTGAGAGCGACAGCTACCTAAATTGTTCCACCCAGATTGCTGGATAAAGTTTAACATTTCAGTTGCAACAGTAATGTTTTTAATCTTCAACCACTCTTCAAACTGAGAAATGTCAGCAATGGATAACCACTCCTCAGTCGGTATGCCAAAAATCTTTTTATTTAGAATTCTCTTAATGGTGGTGCTGTCATTGTCATAGTTACCGTTATCAGTAGGTTTTGAATGGTTGATATGTTTTAGGTAGTGCTGCTGAGTTGAGAGAAGTAGCGCCATACTTTTCTGCTCAGGCGTCTGCTTAACTAGTGCTGCCCATCCGAGAAGTATTCGCCAGCAATGTTCACGAATAGTCTCCTGTGCAACGATTCTCTCTCTTGTTATCTCTTGAAGAGGGTCAGGAATGATGTTGGCAATACTTTCACATGCCCGTTGTGCTGCAACACTTTGTGCCTGACCGCAGACACTAAAGAGGAGAGGGAGTGTCTGCAGTGTCTCTGTAACAGTTTTGCCCTCAAAAATATTAGAGGCGTGAATAGGGCGATTAGAGTGAATAGAGACGCCAGCTTTATTCAAACTAATGGTGATTGCTCCATCGCTGATCATAACTTCTTATGTTCAGATCGATAGTGGGAGAGCTCACTCTCTAACCATGCAGTCCACTCACTTATTCCGCTTCCATTTTTTGCTGAGAGCGATATCATCACCGCTGGATTAGCAAGCTCCCGCAGATACCGCTCTGCATTGGCAGGTTCAAAGTCATCGAGATAAGGGAGGAGGTCGGTTTTTGTCAGTAACATTAGATCTGCTGCACGAAAAATAACAGGATACTTTGCTGGTTTGTCATCTCCCTCCGTAACAGAAAGTAGGGTGATGTTGCGGTGCTGTCCAAGATCAAAACTGGCTGGGCAGACCAAGTTGCCAACATTCTCAATAAATAAAATATCTAGATCATCTAGTTTAATCTGGTGCAGTGCATCATGCACCATATGGGCATCGAGGTGACAAGCGCTTCCAGTTGAAATCTGTACGGCAGGCACTCCTTTGTTACGAATTCGCTCTGCATCATTCTCTGTTTCAAGATCTCCCTCGACCACTCCTATCTTGAATTTATCACCTAGTGCATCAATAGTTGCTTCTAATAGTGCAGTTTTACCGCTTCCAGGGGAGGACATCAGGTTGATCGCCAACACCTGATGTTTCTTAAAGTGGGAACGATTATGGTTGGCTTGGTGATCGTTTTCATGGAGCAGACTACGCAGCACCTCCACTGCTTCACCACTGATTAGATGTTCATTTCCGGGGGTTACATTACAGCCACAGGTATCACACATGTTCACGCTCCTTAAATAATGTTTTCTCTGTTGTATTTTCTTCTCTCTCAAGCTCAATAGTTCGTAACAGCATTTCGTCACCGCTGATGAGTTGGGTGCGCCACTCACCGCAGTGGGCACAGCGCATGGAATTGATCGTTGCGTTGCTCTCTAGATGACAGCTTGTGCAGCGAACCTTAACTGGAATTTCCTCAATCTTTAATCTGGCACTAGCTGCAATAGTGTTGGCAGAGGCAATATGCCATGCATTTTTAAGTAGCAGTGACTCTACGCCAGAGAGAGGCCCTATCTGCAGATTGACCAATGAGACTGAAATTGCCCCTTTCTGTTTTGCAATCGTCTCTACCTGCGAGAGTATCGAGTAGCAGATTGAGAGCTCATGCATTCTCTTCTCTCTTATTATTGCTCATCTCATCGTAGAGTGCCCATGCGGCTAGCGCCTCATTTTCACTTATCTTCTGGATAGCTTGCCCAAGATGGCTGACAATAAAGTCTCCAACTTTTAATTTCTCATATTGCAACATAAAGAGGTTGACCTCACGCTGACTCCCTCTCGCTTCACACTGGGCAACGAACTGGTCGATCTGTTTAATTTGCATAGGGATACCGAAGCACATCGTGCTAGTCTATAATAAAAACGATGATCGTAGGTGAAAATAGAGTAATATAATTTGATAATTAAAAAAGAGAAATTTTATGAATAAAATATTAGTTCTAGGATTAGGTAACACGCTGCTTGGAGATGAAGGGGTTGGAGTACGGGTGGTGGAGCTGCTTAAAGAGAGAGGGGAGTATGATAATGTTGAATTTATGGATGGTGGCACGCTAAGTTTCAGCTTGGCGGGCGCTATCGCAGATTCTGATCAACTAATTGTGATTGATGCTGCAAATTTACAGAAGAAGGCGGGTGATTTACAAGTCTTTGTGGATGAGGAGATGGATCATTTTCTGGGGGCTGGTAAACTCAGCAGTGTGCATGAGGTGAGTCTGTTAGATCTGCTCTCAGTGACTGCGCTCAGTTCAAAATTGCCACAACCGAGAGCATTGATTGGTGTGCAGCCAAAAGAGATTGATTGGAGTGATGTACTCTCGTCAGAGGTTACGGCAGCACTTAAGCCTGCCGCAGAATCTGTTGAACTACTTATTGCTAAGTGGAGAGAGGGGTAAGTAAAAAAAACTGTCACAAAAAAATATAATAAATATGTTGACATATGATTAATAAGGGTATAAAAATAGGGGCACTGATAAGGGTACTGTTTTATAGGTATAAGAGTGTAACGGTTATAACAAGGGAGAGTGTTAATGAGTCTTGGTTTAGAAACGCATCTTGAA
>Ga0209657_1000670_pt1 | contig 21696 bp, 25 predicted proteins | sample SaaInlV_100m_DNA_FD_184650 | JGI IMG/M metagenome (GOLD analysis project Ga0209657, IMG submission 184650) | Marine microbial communities from expanding oxygen minimum zones in the Saanich Inlet - SI037_S3LV_100m_DNA (SPAdes) (version 2) | ecosystem: Environmental > Aquatic > Marine > Intertidal... | reverse complement strand
TGAGCAGTGTAATCTAAACCTAAGGATCCCCCTCCAAAACTGTCCGATACGCGCTTGAATTCATCAGCAATCTCAGCCATACGATCTGCGGTTATTCCTCCTCCCCCAGCAATGGATTCTCGGTCCCCTTGGATGCCTAGAACAGAAGCAGCTTTTATCGTGTCAAGACCCCCTACAAGAAGTTCCGACATCGTGGCTAAAGCCCCGTCAATATTTGTTCCCCCTGCTCGGCCCTTTAATTCCTGGGCTGCGACACCTAAGGATTCAACGGCTTCGTCTCCGAAAAAGGATGCCTTATCTAAGGAGGACTTCAACGTTTGTAAAGTATTGATTAACTTATCATTACTAACGCCATACTTATCACTAACTTCTTTATTTACCTCAGCCAAACGAGTAACCACATCAGCACTGTTATCTGTAGCAAGTGCTAGATCAGAATTTAAATTTCCTAAGGATTGAACATTTTGCCCCGTAGCAATCATCTCCGTGGTAAGGTTCATAAGTCCTTCAGTTTGGAATCTCACTCCTTGACCGAAGTTCTGAATTATGGCTTCCTGAAGTGCTTGATTACTGACTAAGTTATCCGAAAGAACACTACTGTTCTTGGATACCATCTGGGTGAGTTTTTTATTGGTTACCCCAATCTTTAAAGCATCCCGATTGGTGGAATCCATCTTATTCAATGAATTCGTCAACATCCCTATCGGGTTTCCAAACTTTTCAAAACCAGCAGTAACCGTTCTTATAGAATTATTAAGTCTGCCGAGAAGTCTGTTTTGGTGCTTGTCCGTCTGGAGGATTTGCGCTTCGATTATGCCTCTTTCGTATTCTAAGTCTTCTCTGGTTTTGTCGCTCATTATGTGTCCTTACTCGGGAAAGTAATTTTAAATATTTGGCTCAACCCCGAAATATTTAAAGTTCTAAAGTCTCTAACACTTCTATCATACTTAGGTTGTCTCTTCCTTTTCTTTTTCCTTTCTGCATTTTCAGGAGGATTTAAAGGGGCAATAGAAACAGCCTCTGCGTAGGTGGATTTAGACTCATCCCCATACATTGTATTTAGTAAACTAAGAAATATGTCCTCATCTAATGATTCACACGTTAATACGTTGTATAGTGAGTTATCTAATGTAGACAAGAAAATACCATTAAAGTGAGCATCAGTCTTTAAAATTATCCCATACCTTCTCCCTTTTACATACCCATAACTAAACTCAATTAAGTCACCTGGACGCAATCCTATGTAGGAAGTTTCTACTACCGTATAACGGTCTGGGGTGAACTTCCCCAGGCGATCCCTTAAATCCCCACTTAAGCCCCTGTTCATTGTAATATTATTGCAAGACTCATAAATTTACCGTTTTTTATAAGGTCTTTTCCTCTATAACTATTTAGAAGATATGAATACATTAGAACAGGATTTAGTCGAAACAATTGATTTACTTAACTTTACCTTCTCCAGTGACTTTGTAGATAAGTGGAGTTTTAAATACGGAAAGAGATTACCTAGTCTTTATCAGCTTAGACTGCTCAAGTCTCTAGACACAAGGAAGCCTTTAAAACTACAAACTGTTTATAAGTTCCTAGTAGTCGATTCAGGATTTAATGAAGAAGTTGTAAAAACGTTCCTAGAAGATATTGACTACGAGATTTACTTCCCTATAATTAAGGGTCAACTAGAAGAACTACAATGAACAAAGAAGATAACCCAATGGAAGAAATTCACAGAGCCGCTAAAATGGGCGAGCTATTCGCACTAGGAATAATATGGATCCTCATGATCCTAGTGTTCACTTTTTCTGGGTGTTTTGTTTCTTGAGTTCCTTCTGCTCATCGATTCGCTTACAGACTATTTCTTCAGAATGAAATTTAGGGCACGCTTCCTTATATTCGCACCAGTCGCAGAATATATTTTCCTGTGCCCAGAACTCGTCTTTTTTCTTCTTTCGAATCCTCCAAACCTTTTCAATCTGCTTCTTCTTCCATCTCTCTATCTGGAATCGTGAGAACTTTACGGCTACAAAGTTACCAGTAACAGGGTAGTAATGAGCGCAGTAAACCTTCTCGTAAGGAACGTCATAAAGCTCGTGTATCGCCCACGCATACCCCTTTAACTGGTCGTCATCCATAAGGGTTCTTTTCTTCTTCTCCCTCTTAGATGTCTTGTAGTCGATTACTAAATAGCCCCCGTCGTTACCCTTGATTACACGGTCAATAACCCCAATAAAAGTTATGTCATTCTTCTCATCTAAAGGGACGCTTACCATCTGTTCAGTAGACATGGTCTCACCCATCTTCTGATTCCAAATTATGAAGTTCTCTAAGCAGGACTTCATCCTTTCGTTCTCACGGAAGGGCACCTTGTAGGTTGAGCGTTCTTGTTCAGCTATCCTCAGGAGGGACTTCATGTCATTCTCCTTGTATCCGATCTCAAAGATCTTGTGGATGAAGGATCCGAAGTTCAACGCATCCTCATTCTTAGCTCCGAAGCCCGGTAATCTTTCTATATATCTCAGTTTGTATTTCCATAGGCACTGGTCTATGATGTCACTGCGAGAAGCACTAATATTATTTATAAACATGGGATCCAATTCTTTCATTAGAAAATACTGTCTGGACAAGTTCCACTCTAATTATAGGCTCTGTAGCGACGATACGGAACTAGTAGTTCCTTCTATCTTCGTAAAAGATGACTATAAGAGGCATATGTCCATCAACACAGAAACGGGCCTATGGCGTTGTTTTAAGACTGGTGAGGTGGGCAACTTCCTTAGGCTATACTCCAGTCTAGAGAAGTGTAGTTATCGTGAAGCTTATGAGAAGTTTGTCTTTGAAGACTTCATGAACTCATACTCCACTCCTCGAAAGTTTGAGGAGTTTGATCCTGATAAGATCGAGTCCAACCTTGAGGAGTCGGAACACTTTAAAGTAGTAGAGGATCATCCTCTCATCCGATCCCGCATGTTAGACCAATATAAGTTCTACATTGCAACGGGAGGCAAGTATCGAGGTAGGTTAATCATTCCGTTTATTAACCGCAACAACAAGTTGTTCTACTTTCAGGGTCGAGCCTTAGGCGACGAAAAGCCCAAGTATTTGAACTGCAAGAACCTCAGAAGCTCCCAGGTCCTATACCCCTTTGATTATGGCTCTCAGGAGCCTCTGTACATCACTGAGGGAGTCTTTGATTGCCTAAGCCTACAGGCAGTAGGGTTGAACGCAACGACCACTCTAAGCTGTTTTACGAGCCGTGATCAGATGCTACAACTGAGCCAGTATCGTGGTCCTCTCGTTTGCGCGTTTGACAGCGATGAGGCAGGAACTAAAGGCCGTAAGAAGTTTATGGACCTAGCCCATTGGATTAGGCGAGACGATTTACTCACTGTTGTCCCACTCCATCCTTTCAAGGATTGGAATGAGATACTAGTTAAGAAAGGCCCTGATTTCCTAAAGGATCAAGCAGAGGAGACTCTAAAGCTAGATCCCCTCTACCTTCAGTGCCTAGCGTATGATAAAGGCCATCTCATTTGAGACGATGACTTGGTTTAAGGCATTAAACTTAAGTCTAGCCACATAGGTTCCCGTTTGAGATCCAAGTTTCCCATCCAGCATCCTCGGGTGAGTCTTGAGATCGTTTGTATCGAAAGTGAATATTACTGTGTTCTCAGAGGTTGTATCCACGTATCCTGAGGTATCTGAGTATCCTGAAACAGGGACCCTGGCTTCGAGGTTTCGATCTTGGTTCTTCTTATAGATCTCAATCATTGGCTGAGTAACCAACGACTGCTTGAAAAGGTTTGTAATGCTACTGTCGATATTAGCATTCTCAAGGGTGAACTCATTTGTAAACTTAAGGTCAACCTTGGAGCCTAAGACTAGGAAATTATTCTCCAACCTAGTGGCAACTCGGAAAAGTAACGGCTCTGTAACACCAAAGAACCTGTCTTCCGTTAGGGTAAAGTCATTTATGATCGTATCTAGGTCAGAGCCTGCGACCCTCTTTACCGTCCATACGTCAATGTAATCTCCGGTAGAAGAAACCCTGTTTTCAATGACCGTATCACCGGACAAGTTAAATACTCCAAATGGGACAACGGAATTTGCATCTAAGACGCAAGCATACTTACCCGTGGCGAGCTTATAAATGCCCGATGAGTCAGCATTTTTATCGTAGTTTGAAGGAGCAAACGCTGCGACATTAGAGGTATTAGCGTCACTAGTTGAGAAGTGCATAAGGACACTTCCCGTAACGCTTGATTTAATCTCCCCATCATTGTTAATAACCGAGCTAGGGGATTGGTTATCTGACGCAGCAAAGATGGATACTCCGCTAATGGAAGCGGGATCAACATACTGACCATCGTTGATAAAATACAGTATGAGAGCAGTTGGACCTAGCACCGTAGGTCTTTCATGTCTCGTTGTAACTTCATTTCCGTTAATTTTCATGCTAACTCTCCAACTTCTTAATTTCTTCAGTGTAAAAGCCGATGAAGGCTAAACGTTCCTTCTGGGTCATAACTTTTACATCCGAGTAAGCCAAGCCTACCTTATTTACTAATATATACGCTTGGTAAAGAAGATCCTGAGGGGATAAACTAGAGGTTAGCTCACTGAAAAAAAATTGACATCTAGAGGGATAGACATCGTCTCAGTGTGTTTGCACTCGGGGCATTCAAAAATAAACCTAGGATCTACGCCATACTCACTCTTGTTGACCTCAGAAAGAAGCGTCTTAATGTCTTGAAGATGCATACGCTTCACAGCCTGGGCTATAAATATAGAATCGGGATTACCTTGGAGTGACACTATGAAACGGTATAAGTTTTTGTAAACATCCTCAGGAGTGGACATGAAAGCCTCCTCACTGCTCCTAGGAAATCTAATCTCTGCCTTTACGTTAAGATTAGGAAGTGTAATCTCCCTAGGGTCCAACAAATCATCAGGGACAGGGTTCATATTTAAATGGTCAGCAAGCTCTAATGAAGTTTTAATTTCAGCGGAGCAAGCAGGGCAATTAATGCTAAAATCGTAATTCTTTCCATAAGAGACTTCACGGACCTTCATCAGTAAATAAATCTTATCCATGATTAGAAGATCATTAATTTCAATTCCCTTTATTGATTTGCCTAAAAGTTTTGAAACAATGTCAACGCTGCCGTCCCTAGCGGTTAAAACACTTTGCTCATCAAGGTAAGTTAAAGCAGATATCTCTACCCCCTTAAACCCAGGATAAAATTTACCCTTCGACGGCAAGTCCGTCACGACTATAGTCTCATCACTAGAGTTTGAAAATAACTCATTTAGTGCGATTTCACGAGGATCACTGGACCCTCCTGCAATTTGTTTGTTTTTACTCATAAACTACCTTTATCTTAACACTTACTATTATAGTGTATGAGAATTACAGTAGGTAATTTAATGTCTACCTTGGAAACCGATAACCCGAAGATTATATCTTCTTTAAGGGATAAGTATGCATTTAATGTTCCAGGTCATGAATATTCTCAAGCGTATCGCAATAAACGCTGGGACGGTAAGAAGAGATACTTTGGAGCTAATGGTAAGTTTAGGACTGGGCTTTTATCTCGTATCCTAAAAGACTTAGAAACCATTGGAGTAGAAGATATAGATTGGGACAATAAGCCTGAAGAGGTTGAACCCTTTATCCCGAGGGTTGAAAACTTTGAGTATCGTGAATACCAAGAGAAGGCAATATATGAATGCCTTAAAAAGAAGAGGGCAATCATTGATAGTCCTACTGGGTCAGGTAAGACGTTAATCATGGCAGGGTGTGTTGCTGCGCTTCAACACGGAAATGAGGATCTTCACGCTATTGTATTGTTTAGGGAGAAAGGTATCTTAAAACAAACTTACGAGTTCTTCAAGAAGTGTGGAATTAAGAATCTAGGATTCAACTCAGGGGAGGGATTCGTAGAGGGTAAGATTATGCTTTCCACAGTTCAAAGTATTGAGAAGGTAGTAGATTCTCATCTTAGGACATCTAAACTTCTCATGGTTGACGAAGCACATCAATTCTGCAACGGGGAGACAACCATAGCAGCCGTTGAGAGCTTCCCTAATGCCCTCTACAGGCTCGCATTCACTGCTACGCCACCTAGGGAGGTATCTAAGACTGTGAACGCTAGGATGGTCTTAGAGGGCGCGTTTGGTTCTGTGTATACGACTAGAACGGCAGAGGAATTAATCAAAGATGGAAGTCTAGCTAAACCAATCATTCAAGTTATTGATAATACTCCTGTGTCATCTGTAGACTCTAAGCTTACCTATCTGGAAGTGTATGACCAGTATATCGTTAACTGTGACACGCGAAATGATAAGATTAAGAATGTTGTATCTAAAGTGTATCAGTCCAATCCAAAGGCTAAGATCCTAATTTTAGTAAAGAACCTTAAACATGTTGAGAACCTACGATCCAGAATAAAAAACTGCTGCACCATCGAAGGTAAGGATGATATCGGGAGCAGATACGATATCATTAAACAATTCGTAGATGATAAGAAACCTGCTACGATTGTGGGAACCAATGTCATGCAGACGGGTATCAGTATTGATGAGATTACTCACATGATTAACGCTAGAGGGTTAACAGGTGAAGTCCCTACCCTACAAGGCTTAGGCCGTGGTATAAGGAAAGCAAAAGGTAAAGATACTATGTACTTTTACGATTTCTATGATCGAATGCCTTACTTAGAGCAACATTCTAAAAATAGAATAAACCATTACAAGAGATTAAAGTTTGAGGTAAACAATGTCCAATTCTAATATTATAACTAAACAAGCTCAGGTTGACACGATCAACAACATCACAAAAGATCAATCCAATATGATTGATGCCTGCATAGACACTTTGAAAGACATCAAAGATCAGAAAAACATCAATGAGTCTACCTTGAGAAACCTTACAAGTGTCATGAGAGAAATGGACTCCCTTCGAGAACTTTTCTATATCCGACTATTCAACTCACTTAAACGTGGTGATATGCTTTTAGGTTAGGCTACTCCCCTCCTGCCCAATAAGGGTATTGGCGGCCCGATACCATTTGAAGGGTCAATACGTCACCTGCATTACCGGATGGTAATCTTACCAAATTACCACCAGAATCAACATACAACAAATCCCCCGCTGATAATGACCCTACCACATCTTCCAAAAGACCTTTAAAAGTCTTTAATACAGGTGCGGGAGTTGTACCTTCAAAATATGGGATTGTACCTGAAGCACCTGAAAGGCTTGATACCGCTGAAGCACCTGTAGTAATTACAAGGGAGTTCTTATCTACACCTCCAACTTCAGGTAGAGCAGCATCAGCAGTAGCGGTTGTAATGGCTAGAGAAGTAGTCGTAGCATAAGTAGCTCCAGGACTTATGTTATAATTCTCATTAGATAGAATTTGTGCAAAAGTCTTGAATGCGGGTGCAGGAGTTGTGCCTTCAAAGTAAACTATAGATCCTGAAGCACCTGAAAGGCTTGATACCGCTGAAGCACCTGTAGTAATTACAAGGGAGTTCTTATCCACATTTGATAGAGTTGCATTTCCGTCAGTTGTAAATACAGTATCCCCAATAGTTAGAGTGCCTCCGACAACTAAGTTACCATTAGAGTTAGTGATATTAGTGGTCCCTACGGACAAATTACCATTAGAGGTAATATTTGTATTAGTATTCCCAAAACTATTAGTTGCGGTTGTAAATGCGTTAGCTCCATTTAAAGTAGGAAGATTTGCTTCAGCCGGTGTACCGCTTAAACTACTGAAGTAAAGGGAAACGGCCCCTGTTAAAGTATTGACACTATCAACAGCACCTCCACCACCACCACCACCACCGGTTGCAACGGTTGAAGGGCACCACTCGCCATCAGTCGCACCACTCCACGTTAATACTTGACCATTTGTGGGAGTCGCTTCACAAACATCCCCTACATCACTTAAACCAAGGGTAAACTCAACTAAACCCGACGCATTGCCCGTTGAACTATTAAATCCAAGGGCAAGTGGTATCTTATTAAAGGTCATCTATTTATCCTTAAGTCTTATACTGTTCGGGATCCGGCTTCTTCTTTTTCTTACCCTTTACTTTTTCTTCAAAGTCTTCTTCCTCGTCTTCGAAGTCTTCTTCCTCGTCTTCGAAGTCTTCCTCACCTTCCTCTTCAAAGTCCTCCTCTCCATCCTCTTCAAAGTCCTCTTCCTCACCTTCACCATCAGGCTTAAGGTCGGACAGGAGGTCTTCAAGCTTAGACAGCAGGCCAGTTAGATCGTCTTGAGGCATCTCTTCTGCTTCTTCTTCTTCGTCCTCCATGGGGAACTCGTCACCCTCTTCTTCGTCCTCCATGGGGTCTTCTGCCTGAGGCATAGCGTCATCTACTTCCTCTTCTTCATCGGCAACTTCACCGTTTACCTCTGCGGCTGCTGCCTCTGCATCCATGCCGTCATTAGACATAGGAACTTCAGAACCACTGTCTAGCTCATCTGGAGTTCCTAGTGGATCTTCGGGAGCCTCGGCATCCATAGGAGCTTCATCGCCCATAGGAGCCTCAGCACCCATACCCCCCATATCTCCACCGTGATCTTCGACTTGATCAGCAGCCTTCTCTACAGCAGGGACAAGCATCTTAAGCACTTGACCAATCTTACCAAGATCAGCAGCGACCTTCGTAAAGTCCATGTAATCCATCAAACTGGCTTCGTTAAGTGATTCCCCATGCCCAGCTTCGATGAACAGATCTTCAAGGAATACAGCAAGGTCAATAGCTTCTGCGCCATTCTTAGTTCTTAAAGAATTAACAAACTCAACAAGAGTTTTCCTAACAATTGAACCCTTCGCAGCGTGCTTTGCAATTTGAGCAATTATCTCAGCTTCAGTTATAGCTAGCGTCTTGAACGTAGGAACTTCATCAAGCTTACGAACATCAATGCCATACTTCTCATTCAGAACATCAAGCACATATTGCTTAATAGGCTTCTTCATCTCATAGATCTTTCCTGAGAACTTGTTAAGATCCCTTTGAGTTACTCTAATCTCACTCAAAGATAACGAGTTATGCACAAGACCAGTGATCTGCTTCTTAGTTGCTAATGCAAGATAAGGAGCATCAGAAATGGTTTGAGCCACTTTATATCTTATTGTCTCTAAGTCGCTCTCAAAGATCATGGAGGCTAAATCTTGAACGCAAACGTTATCTACCCATAAGTTGTCGAAGCTCTGCTTTGCCTCCAATAATTCCTTCTGGATAAGCTCCTTTCTGCAAAGATGCTCGTAGATGTTGGACTTACCAACAAACTTAACCTCAATCTCCTTAGCCTCTTGAATCTGATCGATAGTGCGCTTAGGAAGATTAAAACTGGTGGAGACTAGGCTTACTAGTTTCATACCCGTCTTCATACCAGTAGATTCAAGTAAGTTGCTATTATCCTTTAGGAAGGATACTAACTGACTTCTAATCTCATTGACACGTTGGAATTCATCTGATGAGGTGATCTTAGTAGTCTCTCCAAATCTTTCAGTCTTCTCTTGTAGTCTAATCTTAATTCTATCGTAAGTAAGCTTAGTCTCATACAAAGAAAGAATCTTATCAAAGGAACCTTCAGCCCCTTGGTAATCATCTTCAAGTAAGTTTGAAAGTATGTCAGTTACCTTATTGTTGGTAGCCTCTTCAAAAGTCTTAATGTTCTCAAGGACTTCTGCATCCTCAACAATAATCTTGCTTAACTTTAAAGTTGGTTTGAAAGTATACTTACCTCTAATTACTGAGCCATTCTCAGTTAAATAGGTAGCTACACCCTCCTCAGCAGAAAACAGTTCAACGTTCTCTCTTAGAGTACGAGCCAAGTAATCCCCAATCTTAATTAGGTTGCTAAACTCTTTTCCACGGTTTTCAATCAGATTCGTTAACATGATAAATATATTTATTCAGAATTATTTAGCCCTTTCTTTAGGGGATCTTTTGTTAAAATGTTCTTTCTCGCTCATATCCTCAAGTAACTTGATCAATTCATAGTCACAACCTGATTCAATTGCTAAGGACTTCATAGCATCATAGTCCAGAGATTCTGCTGCTGGAGCGGGAGGAATACCCTCCTCACCCGGCATAGGAGGCTCGCCCATAGGGGGACCGCCCATAGGAGGTGCGCCACCCATCATAGGATCGGCAGTAGCCATCATCGGTCCAAACACCGGATCCTTTTGATTTTCCTCAAGACCCTTCTTGGCATCTTTAATCTCAGCATCCGACATCTGATAGTAGTCTTTATAGATTTGTTCAATTGGGAATATACCAAGGCCCTTCACGGCTTGAACCACTCTAGCCTTCTGCTCGTCAGTGTCCAACATTCTCTTAAGAGCCATGTCAGATGGAGCAGGTAACTTAATCTTTAACTTATCAATAAGCGTAGTTGGGAAACCCTTAAGCATTAAGTGTCTCTTAGCCAACGTTTCTAATCCAAGTTCAATGGACTTTTGAATTCTAGTAATAACTCTAGAAAACTTTACATCTAATTGAGATAGGTTAGCTTTGCGCTCAGGGGCTTGATCCTTTTCAACAATGTAATCCTTTGGAATCTTAAGAGCAGCTAACAACTTATCTCTGAAGTATTTAACATCATCAACTTCACCGAGATTCTCTGCACCTGGGAGAGTTTCAATCTTGGTTCCAGTTCCCTTTCCGTTGACCGCAATGTAGAAATCCTCATCAGCGGCTAACGCATTAAAGTTCTCTTCAATGTTGCCTGTTTGGGCGTTGTAGCTCTTACGCTTCTTAAACTTATCCATCTGCTTCTTGATATGCATTTCAGCTTTAGAAGCAGGCAGTGATCCGGTATCAATATAGAAGATACGACGCTCAGGAGCACGAACTAGACGATAGATAAGCATTGCATCTTCCATCATCTTAAGGCTCTTGTAGACTACTCTGCCAGCCGCTGCTATCGACTTACCGTAAGGATAGTGAGTAGGGTCTGAGGTATGCAACCTTAGATGAATGATCTGCCCAGGATCCAAAGGAATCATCTGAGCGTCATCAAGTGCTGGGCCAATAGAACCGTAGGTTGTCCAATCGTTCTTCTTAGGAATCTCCTGCAAGAATTGCTTTAGATAACCAAACTCGTCTTCAACCCTAAAGATATAACTTGGGTTAAGAATCTTAATCCGCTGGATACCACGCTTGATGTTGTTGAGATCAACAATGGTTTCAACGAAGATATCACCATACTTAACAACATTTCTTGAAATGTCCCAAAGGTATCGATTCATGTTTGTTTGTTCAAACATGTTCTGAACCTCTTGCTTACTCATTTCATCGTCAGTTACAATATCCCAAGCTGTTCCATCAAGATTCTCTTGAGTACACTCATCACTATAAATATCAAAGGCAGATGAGATCTCAGGATATCCATCCATATCCTCATACTCCTTATATCTCTTCTTTCTATCATATTCTACTGCGGGTAGGATTGGATAGAACGTCCTCTTATGACCCATCTCAGATGGGATTTTAATAACATCTTGAGCCTGTACGGTATCGCCTGCGAGAGTCTTAGGCTTATCAACCAACCGTTTGGAGATGGGATCCTGGTATTGATCTTCGGTATGATCCTCAACCTCACGGGCAAAGAATTTCTTAAAGAACCGGCCAATCAGACCAAAAGGTTGATTATAAGGTTTTTGAGGGCTTCCAAATTGGGTGTAGCCTTCACCCCCTTCGTTTAGTTTCTTAGCAGCCATGTAATGTTCTCTTCTGTTAAATCATCCGTAGATGTCTTCACTTTATATGTATAAGCGTTACTGATAGCTGGAGGGATATAAGTGTCCTCTTCTCCCCTTTCTATGAAAGCATTCCCTCTTAAGTTATTAAAAACGTTAATAGCGGTAGCAAACGACATAATTAAATCGTCATGACAGTTAGTATCGGGCTTTACCTTACCCGTGTCAGAATCTATAATGAATGTTAAAAGTTCATTAATGAGTCTCTCCGAGTTAATTAAAACTCTACCTGACCTTATATTATGCTCAAGATCGGCTAATAAAGTCTCTTTATTTTTCTGAGTAATCAAAATTCCGATCTCTCGCTTGTCATCCATCACCAAGTTCTCATACTCTAATTCATCCCTTAGAAAGTAAATTAGATTGTTGCCAATGCCATTTCTCTCAGGACATACGAAGGCAGTATTGTATAGGCGACCCTCATCTGATATGATTTTAGCAAATTCATTGATAGGTGTTCTATTCGAGTAAAACTCAGCCACCTGTTTACCATTATAGATGTCAATGATATGAAATGCAGAATAATCTCTCTCACGGCCAATTGAGGGGTCGGCAGCTAAGACATATTCATGGTTAGGTTTAGGATCCTCCCAGATACGCATCCTATTGTTGTACTTAATCCAATAATCGTTGTTACAATTTTCTTTCAAATTACGAAGAATCTCTCCCTCGATATAAGTCTCGCCAGTACCTAGGAAGCTAGCCTCATACTCTTGTAACCATTCCTTGTAGCTATGCTTTCTTCTAGTCTGGTGCTCCCACTTATCAACATCGATGGGTGGGCTACATGACTCCATCTCCTCATACAACCATTCAAAGCCCTTATGTCTTTTATACTCTGGGTGCTGTTGCCATTTAATATTAATTGGATGAAATCCATTATCACCCTCCATGGCCTGTGTATACATTTTATGAAACCAGTTACCAATACCGTTAACTGTAGATAAACACACCACACGACCCCCTGTAGACGTTGTCGGACCAACAGCCGCCCAAATGGTATCAATATGCTCAATAAAAGCTGCCTCATCAAGAATTAACAACGAAGCGGATATTGAACGACCTGATTGCTTACCTGATGCTTTAGACTGAATTGATGACCCATTTTCAAAAGAAAGAGTGTGGTCGTTGTCTCTGGTGGTCTTAGGCTTCATCCAGAACGGTAATTCTTCATACATGATCTTTATACGAGAAATAACTTCCTTTGCTTCAGCATCACCTTTAGATAAGATAGCAACTCTTTTGTTTGTACCAAATATGCAAAAGTGTAATGCATACGCAGCCATTAAAGTTGTGCAACCTGCCTGTCTGAACTTCCTTAGGATGGTTAAGCGATAATCTTGGAATTCATCCAGGATACGAGATTGAAACGGGTAAAGTTTAAAGTTGACCATTCCACGCATTGGATGCACAACTTTGATGTAGTTGTTTGTAAAATATTCACAGTCACGAGAACATTTTTTAAATTCTTCTGAAATTCTTTCGAGGTCTTCGCTATTATTATTAGAGTTCATGATTTACCTAAGTATATGTACAAGACAAAAAGAAGAAGATAAAGTAAGTAATACTCTTCAATCACTTATTGATTATAGTAATATAACATCTATAGGATATCATAAAGTAAATATGAAGTGTAAAATTGCTACTAATGCACCTTCGATATATGAAGGTCACACAGAAAATATTAATTGGTCATTCTTGACTGATGACGATATTGTGGTGTTTATACATGATGATGTAGAGATCCTGTCTACCCCAGACAAGTTTAAAGAATATATAGAAATTGCAAAAAAGCCTGGGGTAGGATTTGTAGGTGTAGCTGGTGCCGCTAGCTTCCAGAAGAATGGAGCTTGGTGGACGGCCAGAAACTCAGGACAAACACGAGGGTTTGTATGGCAAGGTAAAGATGACGCGACGATGAGTCCTAATTATTTCGGGCAGTCAGGTCAGGTCGTAGTTCTTGATGGGTGCTTAATTGCGGCAACATACAAGACAATAAAAGACGTAGGTCTGGGTAAGCCAGACTATCTATCTAGTGGATGGGACTTTTATGATATCCACATGACATTTACGGCACATTATAAGGGTTATTCTAACTACGTTGTGCCTATAATGATTAGGCATGAGTCTGATGGGCAGATGAGAGAAGGTTGGCATCATGCAAAAGATGAGTTTATGAAAAAGTGGAACAGAGATATTCCTTGCTCCCTCCCAATGGATAAAACCAACGGATTACCAAAATGAGTTATTTAGTAGAAGTATTAGTTTGGATCGTGGCTGTGTTTGGAACAACCACTATTGTCGTTAACAGCACAATCATGGAGCCGGTAAGGAATCTTATTACTAAACTAGTTCCTCTATTAGGCAAACTTGTGAACTGCTTTCTGTGTACAAGCTTTTGGATAGGGGTGTTTTGGGCAACACTACATTGGGATCCCTTCTACCAGCATGGTACAAATGCCTTCCTTAGTGCTTTGTTCGCAGGCTGTATAGGTAGTGGTGCTAGCTGGATTATGTATTTGAAAATATTCCCTCTAATGCAAAACAAGTGACGCGGATAAGAACCATCAATACGGTTCGTATTACATTTTAATGATTAACCTAACCTATATAAATTAGTGATGATAAAAAAACTATTATGTGTTGCTTTGCTAGCAACGTCGTTACACGCTCACGGAGGTCAGTATCGCGGTCCTGGCGACGTAGTCCCTCCTGGTCCTGGTGGTGGTAATACTGGTCGCCCAAGTGGCCCCACTACGGGTGGTCCTGCTGGACCTAGTGCAGGAAGACCTTCAGGGCCTGCTACAGGTGGTCCTCAGGGGCCTGCGACTGGTGGCCCTACCGGACCAAGCGCACCTGGAAGAGGCCCTCAGACTGGCGGCAGGGGATCCAGACTAGGACTTGATCTTACTCAATGGTCGTTCTGGTGGGAGTTTAATAAGGATCCCTTTATCCACCTAAAGAATGCCGTTCACAGTAAAGGCCCTCAAACAGGATCGGATGACTTCTACTTAGGTAGCACGCGAAAGTCTGCACATAACAGCCTAGCTCCGACTAAGGAAGATAAGTTGGATATCCTCGCAACCCTTCGTAGGGCAATGAAGTCCACTAACAACAAAGATATCATCTCTGCTTGCATGATTGCTATGGCAAAGGTTGGAATGGATCACCCAGAGTTTAAGCTAAAGGATGTATTCAAACCTTACTTGAAATCTCTTAACCAAGAAGTTAGAGAGACTGCTGCACTAGCACTTGGGATTGCCGCTCAAACCGAATCGGATGAGCTTGATATCCTAATCGCATTGGCACTTGGCAAAGAAGTAAAGTAAACATTATTAGTTATACATGTTTACTTGGACCATTGGGAGGGCTACAGTTACTGGGTCTGGACCCGGAGGTTCGTCTCCCCCTCCCATACTAGGATCATATAGTGCATTTTGTCTGAGCCATGCAACGGGCACTGAACCACCGAATGTGCCGGGATACGGTTGGCTGTTACCCAAGATCCCCAGGTAATCGCTAGTGTCATCAAGATGGGGCCTCCAGCATTTGATGTCCGATAACCTAAAGGGTTCACCCGTAGCCATCTCCGATGCTATCTCAGATTGCGTCAACGGTACGGTCCAATATTTAGCGTGAGCAACTTGCCCTTCGCTGGTGATTGCCTCGTAATTATTACCAGGGCTTCTGATAAAGTCTACATATCCGATGCCGATCAGGGAGGTAGATTGGGAGAGGACTTCTACGCCGTCTTGGTATACTTTTACGCCGTTCGATCCATCACCGACGATCGCATAGTGATACCACTGACCTTCGACTATGTCATCGGTGCCGGTGTTGGTGCCGATCGTGTATTCCCCATTCCAAGTATAGAGACCGACACTATTGAGACGCAACCCCCACCCGCTGCTTCCACCAACTAGCAGAATGTCTCTGACGTTCTGGGTACCGGCAGTCCCGCCTCGGCCCCTCATATTTAGGATGAGGGAACGGGGGGAATCCGCGTCGGGGGCCGTGATCCATCGGTGCCATAGGGAGACGGTAAAGTACTCCATGCTAATGGTATCGCCGAGACCCTGAAAACGACGGGCGATCTCGCTGTAGGGGTTGGTGGGCACTGATCCGCCGCCAACGGTCATCGGCATGAGTTATGTCCCCAGGTTAGCTCTCATGTCAGTTTTGAACTGACTTAGAGTCTTGGTTGGTTGGTTTGCAATCGCAGCTACAGAAGTTTTAAGTTCGGCAAAGGTAGTTGCAGCGTCTACCGCATCTAGAATTGCATTAATCTTATCCGAATGAGTATTAAACTCACTTACAAGAAGAGATGTTTGGGCACGCTCAAGGGCCTCTACGTCATCAATGAGTAGGATTACTGAATCCCTTGATGCCTCTACTCTCGCAGCGGTCGTAGCTGCCTGTTCTGAGGCTGTTTGTGGGATGGGCCTATCGGTTCCAGTATCCCATTTCCAAAATTCAGGGGAAAGATCCACTACCTGAGTCATATCAGGGTTAGCCTTCCACTCGGGTTCGGGATATTTAGGAGTATCCACACTACCGAAATACTGTAAAGTTGATCTACTAATTACTGATGCCATATTATATCCTAAAAGGTTAGTGTCACACCTACAACTTTAAAGTCCCCAGACACATCAAGGCCAACCGCTCGGTCCCGTTCAATTTTAAAGGCAAAGTAATCACCTGTTATAGCTGATACGGGAGTATATTCAAGGGTTCCTTTAGATAATAGATTGGCTGTCGTACTAGCGGCACTAACCAGGAGCGAGGAAGTACTACCCCAAGATTTCGTAAGCCAACTACCTTCACTAGTAGCAGCGGAAGGAGTGTAGCTGAAATGGGTGATGTTGAAAAGAGCACTCCCCGCAGTCGCAGACGCATACCCTAAAACTTCATAGTTCATTGCCCCTGAAAGGGTGGGCAAGTTAGGGATGGTATACATTACACCCTCCGTGGTAGTGTCATCATAAGCATACGCTGCCCTTCCCCCTTCTATAACATACTCGGGAACAGCAACACCGGAGACTACTTCAGATGCTCCGGGTGGAAAAGTATAATGTACCATAGTAATCTTATATAGGATGTGACGAGATTAAGTTTTCTTACGACGCGGCCCGGTCAAATCGCGGAACTTGCGATTTCCGCCATCGAGACCTTCTTTTGAAAGTTTATATCTAACAGAGTTTTTGAAGTTACGAGCACTGTTTCCACCCGTATTGCCCATGTCCTCAGGTTGATTACCTGTTGAGGGCGTTTCTATAGCCGAGTTACGCATCTGGTTTGGGGTCCCTAAGAGGTCCTTCATCTTTTTGTTTTCTCTTTCCTTACGTTTAGCAATCTTCGCTAAAGCCGAGGCAAACATGTCCTTGCCCTTACGTTTAGCAATCTGCGCTCGACGGACCTCTAAGGAAGGTATGTTATATCCTTTTGAAGGAGCTTCTACTGCTGTTGGGGCTTTCGACACATCAGGTCTCACACCACCACCACCAAGCGCACCCGCTGCCATTCCTGCTGCTAAAGCCCCACCCATTAGCTTCCGCTTAAGACCTTCATCTAGGTCGCTACCAGATAGACTCTCTAATACTTTAATTGCAAGCTGTTCTCGCGCACGCCTAACGTTTTTAGATTTTTCTTTAAAACTAGTAAAGGTCATGCTATTATATAGGGAGATGCGGTGGGATTAACGATTCTTAAGTCGATATTGCGTTGGCTCTTAAAGAAGAAATTAACTAAGCCCAGATTAGTTAAACTGATAATATATAATAATATGCGTAACAAACTACCAAACATCCCAGAAGCTAACATCCCCCATGCTAATGGCTCCAATCTTGAGTCAATCGATGCCTTTGATCCTGTGGTCAAACCAGAGACAGTGATCGATATTAAAGCAGATAGCATAACTGCCAAACCTCAGTTGAAGAACTGGAATCCTATAGCTAATGCCATGGCTGACGCTCAGGGTATCGAAGTTGGGTCTTGGTCTTGGATGTTGGGTGGCATCGCGCCTTACTCTGGTTCATCTGGCTCACAATCGAGCTACGGCTGGAGGCACACCCATAAGCTAACCCCACACTACATCCGTTCAGTGTTGGCAAACTATGGTCACCGTCGCAGCTTCTACTCTAACGCGCCATTCAGGCAGTTTGGCTATGAGGCTGCTGGTAGACCCCATGGATGGACTCCTGAGTCCCCTGGTGATATGCCAAATGGAACTGCCGTCTACATGGCAAGCAGAGGCCCTGTCACAGTTACGGGTCCTGACGCAGAGCACTTTTGGCTCACACCATTGTTTGCTCTTATTGATGACCCAAACCCAATCCTGGTTGAGACTGGTCTGGGCAACAAGCTACCTTCAAACGTGGTGGCTAAATGGCTTGCGACAATGCTCGTATCTTCTGCGGTTGGCATGGTTCGAGATCAAAACGGAGATGGCGTTCAGCCTTACCCGTGGGCTTATGGTGACCGTGCTACAAGCAGACTTTTGCACACGATCACTGAAGGACAAAAGCGAGGCTGCTTACTTAACGAAGATGTTCCAACCGCCGCATTCTTTATCCGTGACATCGTGTTGGCATTCTATGAGACGAGTCCAGGCATTCACTCCTTTGGCGCACCTCGTGAAGGTAGGTTCCCTGTAGGACTGTTCAACGGCCTCGATTGGATTATGCCTGCCTGCTACGACGCAGCAAAACATCTCGAAACAATCAACGGATTGAGCGATTGGTCAAACCGTTACATGGCTCTCGTATCTAGGTGGTCACAGTGGATGGTGGACATGAACGAGACGCTGCCTTTGGAGTGCTTCCGCGCTGATCGAGTGTTCGTTGATAATGCAAACAATGCATTTATTCAAAGCGATGGCCCTGTTGCCTCAATCAAGAAACTCATTCGAGAAGAAGACTTCCTCTTCTCATTCGATTTCATGCCATGGGCTTTCCGCGCTGTAGATATTGCTGCGACCGTCACTGGCAATGCGAAACTAAAGGATTCAAGAGATGCGATCATTAGCCAATACGGGACAGACCCGAACGCACGTATTTGGATGGTTGGAGCGGATGGTGAGTATGTAGGATAAAAGAGAATGAAAATACTACTACTATTACTTCCCCTATTGCTCTTCGCTAGTTGTGATCTAGGAAAGGGCAATAACACAACTATAACAAATGTGTCAGAGCCAGAAGGTTACGCTAATCTACAAGACATCGCTGGGTATATTGGTTTGAACCAGACTGGGGATGTCGAACTTTGGGTGTACTCCCATAGCGGTAATTATGGAGACTATACCGCAATTGTAACAGGGGCATCTCATGCTGAATTAGGATCTGTCACCTACGCTGGGTATGGTAGATTCAGGATCGAACGCCTCGACCATACGATTGATTATTGGAATACTACGCTCGCGATTGGTAACGTTATTGTATTAGATGCCGGGCTGCTCGGAATTTTTTATATACAGATTTAATTTCTAATTAAATGGTTGAGGGTGCTCCAATAGTTGTAAATACTATTGGAGCAAGTTTATGAAAGTATTCCCCTCTGGTCTTAGGAGAGATATCCAATCTCTTGAGAATTCTTTGAGTTTGTTGGTGACGATTACTAATCCAACATTGAAATGGTCTGGTCTTCCAAGATCTGAATTGAAGATCCTAGAAGAGAGGGTGAGTCTCATGAATGAGACTCTAGACGAGATTTATACTAGGTTAAATAAATATGAGGTCGCCTAGATTATTAGGTTTCTAACCTCATTAAAGTGAGATAGAATGCCCAACGACCGACAAACTAAAAACCTTCTCCTGGACAGCATTAAGCTCGCAGTAAGCAATAAAGCCTTAAGGGTAATATCTGAAACTAAAGAGCCAAATGACCTAGAACTCGATGCCATAGCTGTTCGGCATATGCGCTGCTTGTTTGTACCTAAAGCATATGAGAAGCTTAAGGGTGACTGGGAATGGGCTACAAAAAAGAAGATACCCATCACCCTAAAAGAAGCTTTAGATTATATGGACGATATTCCTAGCTAAGGGATCACTTCGAGCCAAGACCCGGACGATCACCCTTTTTAGGACTCTTCAGGACACCAGCGTGAATCATCTTCATTGATTTATCAAATAATTTCCTTGAAACATCTTTAGATGCCCTACGAGGTGATCTGTCTCTATTGATGTGTTTAGCCACCGTGTCGAGGTCGTTGCTATCACTCGGATCTTTAAGTGAATCCTTATGCTTCTGGAACTGCATACCAGTCTCAATATGGTCTTTAGTGTCTCCGAATCTGGTAGAGGTATTGGCCGTTTTCTTCTTTATTCTTTTGATCTGGTCGTAGTAGTCTTGATCAGTTTTATCCTTACCTAAATGAGTGACAACTCTCATTCTCTTAGGGTCTCCAACAGACCCTGCGCCGCGCCTTCCACGCTTTACTTCTCCTCTCTTCAACTTAGCCATGAAGTTACCAACCCTACCTCCGGTCATCATGGGGTTCTCACCACTTGAGGACCCTTCATTCAAGTAGTTTAAAATAACGTTCTTAAATTTATATTCGAAAGATTCTCTATTTTTAGTATATTCTCTTCTAAATCTATCCTGCGCGGCCCTATCGACTTGATGGGCATGAGGGCGAGTATCACGCCCGCCTTCCCTATTGAGCATATCCTCTTTTCCTCTATTTTGTACTTGACGATAGCCAACCTTACTCATAATTCTTTTAGCTTGTTTTCTTTTAGCTTGAATCTTTTCTGGTGATGGGTCTTCACTATACATTTTAGTCATCGCCCTTCCAACTCTAGCTCCCGTTTGTGTTGGACTGTCTCCAAAGGAAGGTCCCTCATCCAAGTAGTTTAAAATAGAGTTTCTAAACTGTTCTGTAAAGTGCCCTGCACCCCAACCTCCTCCTACCATTTTTCCACCTTTTTGTGCCTTTTTAAGTCGTGACTTTGCTCCATGCCTTCTAAGTCTATTTATGATTTGTTGCGCTTGATTAAACCTAGCTTGCCTTGGAGTTTGTTTCTCTTCAGGATAATCTTCCTGACCGTATGCTGCCTTATACCCTTCTGTATCTTCGTCAGCTAAGTAAGCGGCTTTCATAGCTTCAGCTTGTTCCGGTCCATATTTTTTAATTAAGAATCTACCCATCTTAGTTGATCTTAAGTCTGCTTCAATGTCTGTCCTAGGATCTTCAAGGGTGCCTGTAGAAAACTCAACGCCTTTCTCTTTTGCATACTTTTCGGCATAGTCTTTCATTGGCCTTTTTACTCCACCTTCATCCTCCGATCCAGATGAACCCTCATAACCGTAGTGATAACCCTTCTTACCCGAAGAATCAATTTGTTTACGAATATGTGCCTGTTGTTTTTGTCCAGACTCAGATTCTGGATCTATAACTCCGGTGGGACCATGCTCTTCAGGATATAAAGGGGAATTAGACTTATTAAACAGTTTTTTCTTTTGTAAGGGTTTACCGTCTCCAGATTCTTCAGCCGATTTCATCGCGGCCGTCCAAGCACCCTCATCCAAAGCAATTAAGAAAGCCTCTATTACTTCTTCTTTTAAGTCTTCATTACCCATGCAAATATATATCCCGGTATAAAATTAAGGTTTCTTAACGCCTTCGGCCGTCCACTCATTCAAGTAGTTTAAAACTGCGTTCTTAAATTGTTCAGCGAAGGGGTTCATAAGGTCTAAGCCCGTGCTATCCTTATACCCCTGTTTAGGGTCTCCATAAGTATTTTTCCGGTCCCTTCTATCCCTGTCCTTATCTTTAATAACTTTTCTAATTGCGGGATTTTTGGATGACTTTGTTGTTTTGGCCCCTGTTCCCTGTGCCGCTTGATGTTTCGCAGTCCTCACTTTTCCTGCTGCTGTCCGAGTCCTGCTTCGCGCAGCCTTTGAAGCTTGTTTGGGATTAAG
>Ga0209657_1000668_pt1 | contig 21760 bp, 20 predicted proteins | sample SaaInlV_100m_DNA_FD_184650 | JGI IMG/M metagenome (GOLD analysis project Ga0209657, IMG submission 184650) | Marine microbial communities from expanding oxygen minimum zones in the Saanich Inlet - SI037_S3LV_100m_DNA (SPAdes) (version 2) | ecosystem: Environmental > Aquatic > Marine > Intertidal... | reverse complement strand
GTTATTGCAAGGGAACAAAGTGTAAAACAATATATTTTACAATTCTTGATACAGAAATGAGAAAAAAATTTCCTTCATATAATTTTAGAAAATCAAAATTTATAGAAATTTTACAAGAAGAAAAAACCCAAATCGCCAAAGCAGAACCAAGCCAAACGCAGAAGGTAGCGAAGAAGGAAAAGAAAAAATCTAAATGGATTACTAAAAAAACTACTACCGAAGATAAAACAATAAAGTCAAAAACTAATAAAGTTTTAGGGCAAGAGAAAGCAAAAATAACAACAGATAAAAGAGATAATGATGCACCTATTCTAATAGTAGATGAAAATATTACTGTTAATAGCAGCTCATATTCATTTATTGTTAAAGCTAAAGATAAAGGTTCTGAAAAAATTTTTATTCAAGTAGACGGAGTTACTTCTGAATTTAAAGACGGTATATTTAAAATTGACAGATTTAGTCCTGTTAATGAAAAAATAACAATTGTAGCTATTGATCAATGGGGTAATAAGTCCAAAGCTAAAACTGTTAATATCAAAGTTGATATAAAAGATACAATTGTAGCTAAAAAAATTGAAAAACTTAATCCATCTAAATTAAAGGTAAAAAAATCAAGAAATAAGGTGGCATTAATTATTGGTATTGAGGATTATTCACAGTCACCAAATGCTACCTTTGCTAACTTAGATGCAAAATATTTCTATGAATATGCATCAAAAGGTTTTGGGGTTAAAAAAGAAAATATTAAACTAATGATAGATAAAGAGGCTACTTTGATTAAATCAATTGGGGTTTTATCTAAATGGCTGCCCTCAAGAATTAAATCAGGTGAAACAGAATTAATCATATTCTTTGCAGGTCACGGTCTAGCTTCTAATGATGGAAAAGATTTGTTCTTACTGTCTCAAGATAGTGATCCAGATTTATTAGCTAGAACAGCTCTATCAAGAACTGAATTATTTAAAGAGATTATTAAGCTAAACCCTAAGAGTGTGACAATGTTTTTAGATACTTGTTATAGCGGTGTATCAAGAGATGAGAAAACTTTACTAGCATCAGCAAGACCAGTTAGAATTATTGCAAATGAACAAGATACTCCAGATAATTTTACAATCTTTTCAGCCTCACAGTTAGATCAAATCTCATCAGGACTTAAAGATGCAAAACATGGAATATTTTCATATTATTTAATGAAAGGGCTTGAGGGTAAGGCTGATTTAAACAAAGATAGAAACATTACTAATGGTGAGCTACTTGCTTATATGGATGAAAACGTAGCGCAGAAAGCATCAGAGCTTGGTCGTCAACAAAATCCATCATTAAGTGGTAACGAGAATAAGATATTATTGAAGTACTAAATACAATGACAAGAATATTTCTAATATTAATAATAACCTTAAGTTTTCAATCATTAACAAAAGCTGATGTTATTAGTGACTTTCAAATAGAAAGGATGAGTATTGGAGATAGTTTATCAGACTATTTTACAAAAAAAGAGATTAGAGTAAAAAGAAAAGAGCGAATTAAATATCCAAATAGCAATAAATTTACTGCAATTACTTTTGATGAACATCCTAAGTTGAAAGTTTATGATAGCGTCCAAATAAACGTCAAAACAAAAGATAAAAAATATATTATATATTCAATATCAGGTATTAGTTATTTTGATAATAATATTAGTAAGTGTAAAGAACAAATGAAATTAATTTCAAATGAATTAATTGAAATTTTTTCTAATGCATCAAATATAAATCAAACAAAAAAACATGAATATGATAAATCTGGTGAAAGTTTAATATATCAATCTATATTTGATATGGATAATGGTGCTGAAGCAAGAGTTGAATGTTATGATTGGTCAAAAAAAATGTTTAAAAAACACAATCTTGAAGATCAATTAATTGTATCAATTCTCAGTGATGATTTTTCTTATTTTATGGCTAATGAAGCTTACAAATAATCAAGTGCAGGACTCATAAGCTTGTGGTCTCTATCCACATTCTACTTCACGCGACCCTCATTACAACTTAGTAGAAATCTTGACACATATACGACACAGTGAGAAAGTGTTTATTATGAAGAGATTATTACTAGTTCTACTCTTAACACTTACCTTTCAGTCATGGACTATGGCTGACGGCATTGAAGACTTTGAAATTAAAGGTATTAGTTTAGGTCAAAGCCTTTTTGATCATTTTGTTAAAGAAGATGTTTTATATTATGATGCATATGGGACCAAATGGCTTAACCCAAAATTTAAAAGTGTTACTTTAAATTTAAAAAAAAGTGGGAAAAAAACTTTTTCAAGATCACCAAAATTTGATGAGATTGACTCTATTTATGATGCAATTCAAATTACTTGGAAAATAGATAATGCAGGAAACGGAGACTTTAATAATTTTAAAGTGCAGGGGCTTTCTGGCATATTATATTATGAAACAGTAAATAATAATTGTGCCAATGATGCGAAAGAAGTAATCGAGGTTTTTAACAGTTTATTATTAAATACAAATTACACGTTTGATGATGTACCAGAAAAACCTTTCAACAAATTAGATAATACTGGAAAATCGACCAATAAACTATCTCGTTATAATTTGATATCTGGAGAGGGTATTATGATTGACTGCACATATATAAGAAACAATGAACTTATAAAAAAGGGTAAAAAAAGTTTTCTTAGAGTTAGCCTTCATTCAAAAGAAGTTAGAGATTTTTTATCTCCAACTGGAAATTTAAAAGATTTTTTAATTGAAGGAATTATAACAAATAAAAGTCTATTAGATTATTTTTCTTTGGAAAATATCCAATATAAGCAATTTAACGCAAGAACAAAAGATTATTTATATTCTAAATTTACTAAAAATACTAACAATCTAGAAATCTATGATGAGTTACGAGTTCATTATAAAGAAAATGATAATAGTTATAAGATAAAAGGTGTTCAGGGAATGCTTTATTTTTGGGATAAAAAAGATGAATGTTTATTGAAGCAAAAAGAAATATCCAAGGAAATTTTTGAAGATTTTGAAAATAGAGATATTCAAAAGCTCACAACAAAAGTAATAGATAAAACTGATAAATCTGGAGAAAGTTTTGAATTTTATACTGTCATAAGGTTTCCTAAAGGGGGACTTATTGCTGTATCATGCAGTATTTGGTCAAAAAAAATGAAACCAATTAATACTTTGACAGTTTCAATTTATACTGGAGATTATAAATAAATATCCATCTCTTGCAGGCGATCCTGATAAAGTTTTATTAAGGTATTAAATTTTAAATCACGATATATACACTTATAAAATATTATTGCCTGAACTGTGAAGAGCGTAAGTGGATAAAGACTAACGGCTCACTAAACAATCGTATTGGTTATATTTGTGTTGAATGTTATAATGCCAACATATGGGCAAACAAGGACAACCAAAGATATTATTCTTTGTTAAATTTATTATCGCATACAAAGTAATTCAGTATCAAAAAAGATACAGCTTAACACCAAGAGCCGCTTGGTTAAAATTAACTACTCACAAATCATTTGAAAGTTTAATGCATGAACATTTTAAAAATAGAAAAGATAATTTATTAGAAAATCTTTTAGGGGGACCTAGTGGACACTATCCAGACATTAAAGACGCTAGAATTAATTTTTATAAAAACCATATAAGAAAAATAGTGCAGCAGTTTCCTAAATTAAAAATATATACACCCAAAGAATACAAAGCTTATTTGGTTAAAATTAAGACCAATAAGACAATGGGTCTTGGATCTCTAAAGAATACCACCAAAAGAGTCCGTAAATCCTAGTAACTAAATAATAAGTATCCCTATAGTTTTAAAGGAGAATTTGCTCAAACCTAAGAATGTTTGATTTTAAATTTAATAAAGCGTTCTACAACCCAGCTGAACTACTAAAGGTTGTTCCCGTTCCTAAAGCTACATTTTATTCATGGCAGGCTGATTGGATTTCTAAAGGGAATGATCCGAAACTAATGGGCAAGATTTTAGTTAAAGGTACTTCAACTGTTTTTTGGAATGGACCAATATTTTTAAATTGGCTTTATGAAAATAAATTCAACATGGAAACTAAATATGATTATGAGGCAGAGGATAAGAAAAAAGCAGTACTCGTAATCTCTAAACTAAAACAACAGAAAGAGTAATTATTATTATGAATAAAAAACTAACAATCGACTTAAGTAGAATGTCAAAAGGTCATAACGGAGTAACGGGTAGAGAGTATGACTACTGTGTTTACATAGATCCAAAGAGTGATGAAATGTACGAGATACAGCTCATTAAACTCAACTTTCCTTCTACTAAAGCCACAATTAAGGAGGCAATAAATGAAAAAAGGCTCACACAATAATATAGAGGAAAAAATGTCCGGTGGTGGAGGTAATTCTCCGTCACTGGATATGGAACAATTTATTAAAATGGCAGACAAAGAAAAAATAGAATTCTCGATAGAAAACGATTTGTTTGAAACGCTAGAGAAGCAATGGCTCGAAGAAAGAGAGCCCGGCGAACCTTTTGATAGCTGGCTTAATAGAACACCAGTTGAAGCTCTTAGACGTATAGAGCTTAAGGGTGGAGGTAAAGTTATCGACTTTGCTGAATATGCAAAAATGAAAGATGCAGATGTTAAAGAAATAAATTTAGCTGCAGCATTTGAAGATGGAAGAACAGTTTCATCATTATCAGAGAAGGACAAAGAGATGGTCCGTAAATTATTACAAATGAGTGGAATAGGGAGAAAAGAATAATGAAAATTTCAGAATATAACCAAATGATGACTTACCTAACTAGGCCAAATTCAAAGTAGGAGATGAAAGAATGAATAATGAAAAAAAAATAGTAGAAAAATACAACAGATCTATTGGAGTAAAAAAGGAACCATCGTATCCAGGAGCTACACCACAACAGTTCGGAAAATTAGCTGAAAGATTAGAACGCAATAGACAACAACAAGGGAAGGCAACTAGAGTTGATGAGTTTAAAAAAGGATTTAATAAAGTTAAAAAACTAATCAAACAATCCACACCAATAAAGATAGATATACCCACAGTTACTATCCCCGATCCTATTATAAAAGATCCACAGCAGGAGTTACGTACACAGAGATTTAATAAAATGGTTGAAGATTCACAACGGGAAAAGCTGCGTGAACAGTCATCAGGGCTAGCCGGTCTTATTAGAAAGAAATTTATATAAACCAATGGCAAATAGAAACACAAAATATAAATCTATATCGGTCAACACCTACTGCTACAGCTCACTGGAAAGAGTTAGAGATGATATTCAAAAGCAAAGAGATCAATCTGGAGATTGGACAACAGAGTTAGCAGCTTGCACGATACCAAATGCTATAGAAATAATGGCAGACCAATACTTACTGGTGAGGGCAATACTGCATGATTAACAGCAAATGGCACAATATATCAATAAAAGCAGAGAGTTTTAAGCAGCTTCAGGAAATTCAGAAAGAAATACCAATTCGGGCAAGCATACCACAGACAATTGAATGGCTAATTTTAGTTGGGGCAAAACAAATAATCAAAAATAAAAGTGAGTTATCTAATGACAGCAGAAAAGAACGCAAGAATATATAAAACTAAATTTAATGGATCGGATCAATTCTATTTGGCAGATCCAAATAAAGTAACGATAAAAAAAAATGGTGGCAAAAGATGGGGCTGTAAAAAAGAATTTTCCCTTAGCCTGGAGCCTAGTTTAGAAGCCCATTTGAATGGTATTGCATTAACAGATGGTTATGGAGATACTGGAATCAAAGGTGTTGTTCTTCCACCAATAAGAAAATCAGATAATAAATGTTTATGGGGTGCAATAGATGTTGATGGAGAAGTATATAATAATGATGAAATTAAAATTAAGCTGCTGGACAAGGCCTCTAAATTAAACTTACCACTCATACCTTGCTTCTCAAAATCAAAAGGATTACATTTTTATATATTCTTTAGTGATTGGACAGATGCTCAATTAGTAATAGATATTCTACACACTTTCCTACACAAGTTAGATTTACCACCAGAGACTGAATGTTTTCCAAAACAAGCAATTGTCAAAGATACGGGTAATGGAATAATGCTGCCTTTTATGAAGGGTGTAGGTAATGATTTTATAAGGTCATTCAATGAAAAAAAAATTTTCACTGGGAGACTAGAGGAGTTTGAACTATCGATCATTGATAATGTAGTTAATGCTGCTGAAATAAAAATTGAGTTACCACAGCCACAAGTAGTGAAGACAGATACTGCTATTGATGCAGATGATGGAGGACTAACTAAATTACAAATTCTTAGTGGGTTAAAAAATAAAACTATAGAACAGCACCCATCAATGGGAGGCAAATACCACAGTTGGATCCAGGTTGTTATAGCGAAAGCAATTAAACAAGGTTACGGAGATAATGAAATATTGGAACTTATTAAACAAGTACACGAAGACGGCAGAGGCATTGGTTATAAATGGCCGGAGAGTTATCAGAAACAAATTAATTACGCTAGAGGAGACACAAGACTTAATAAAAAGAATCCCGGTGAAACAAAGATTTTAGAAGGTAAAAGTTTTGAAAATGCTGTTGCCTATGAAGCAATAGAAAGAGCATACTGTTATATTATGGGAAACGATATGTATAATAAGTTTGGGACAAACGAATTCTACAAGGATACACAAATAAATAACTTTCATAAGCATGAAGTTTTTATAAAAAAGGGATCATTAAGTAATAAACTTTTATCTAGTTCAAGTTTTGCAAAAGCAGAAAAATTCATAACGAGTGCTAAATTTCCACCAGGACTATTAGAAATAGAAAAACCAGGAATAGTTCCGTTAATAGATGAAGGCACAGTGTTAAATATCTATATGCCAAATTACTTGGGACCCAAAAAGGGAGATGTTAAGTTTATTATTGAATTCTTTATCTGGCTTATTGGTGAGGAAAAATGGAAGATTATTGAGCAATGGGTAGCTTTTATGATCCAGTGCCCAGGTGAAAAAATGAAATGGGCCGTTGTACTTGTCTCTGTTGTAGAGGGAGTTGGTAAAGGATTACTAGCTAGAGTGTGTTCAAGAGTGCTTGGAGCTCATAATGTAAATGAAAATGCTAACTACAAACATTTAACTAATACACACAACACCCTATTAATTGGAACGCAGCTTCTAGTATTGAATGAAGTATCGCTTGGAGATTTTAAAAGTAAACAAGAAGGAACCAATACTCTAAAGAACTTTGTAGCTGATGATACTTACACTTGTAATATGAAGGGTAAGCCAATGCTAATCCTGCCAAATCTAACCAACATAATGTTATTATCAAATGACGAAAGAGTTGTTGGAGCTCCACAAGGAGGAAGAAGATATTATTTTTGTAATATAACTAGGACTGAGGTTGAAATTATCCAAAAATCAAAATCAGGATTTTATGACAAAGCCTGGAATTTTATAGATAGTGATAAAGGAGCAGCAGCACTACTTCATTATTTTAAGAAGGAAGTTCAAATTGTAGATCCAACAATATTCAAGAAGAGAGCACCACAGACTGATGATCTTGAAATACTAATAGAGCAAAGTAAGCACCCACTGCAAAAGAAACTAGAATTCGATTTAGTAAGAACAGATAACAAGAATAAAATATTTGATTATGCCTGGTGTGGACTAATGACTTTTGATGAATTGAATGAGAAATTAAACACCTCCGATAAAGATGAAACTAAAAGAATGGACTGGGGAAGCTTTGGAGATGATGCGTTATATAAATTTCTATCCGCTAACTGTGTTAAGTGGAATAATGGTGACAATACGAGACAAATCGAAGTTTATGGATCAAGACAAAGATATTATATTTTAGATGACACCAGATGCCCGATACCCGGTAAGAGTTACAAAGATCTTACACCAAAGGAACTAGAAAAAATCATCAATGACTATACTGGTGTAAAGCTAGCTATAAGAAATGAGGAAAAGAATTATCATGAAGCAAAGATAGAAATTAAAAAGGAAATAACACTTCTTAAAAATTGGATTAAAGATGATAAAGAATTGATGAAGGGAAAGACAGTTGATGAAGTTTATGACGCTATTAGAAAAAAAGAGATTGTAGTAATTACAAAATATTCAACGGAACGACTAAGTGCAATTATAAAATATGAAGATATCATTAAACAACAAATCAGAAGCCCACAACAAATACTAGATGATCGTATCAATGGAACTAAGACTGTTGGTCAGCAAACAGCAGATGAGCAGTTTGAAGATCAAATGTGGGGAGATATTATTTAGTGAATAATAATTCAAGACAAGCTAAAGGCCGATACCTTCAAAACATTGTTAAAGACAAAATAATTAAGCTATTTAATCTTCCTCCAGGATCAATAAGAACAAGTAACACTGGTGAAAATGGCGAAGATGTTAAGTTACTATCACTTACTGCAAGAAGAGCCTTTGCATATTCTGTAGAATGTAAGAATTCAGAGCAGCACTTGGGGCTATATAAGAATTTTAAGCAAGCTAAGAAACACAATCACAGAGAACCATTATTAGTAATTAAGAAGAATAGAGAACCGGCACTAGCTATTATATCCTTGGACCATTTCTTTGATCTTATAGAAAAAGATGATTAAGACCACTCAGCTAACTCAAGTCAATCACCCAACTCTTACTGCTGCACAACCACACTTACTTTAATAAAACTTTAAAAGAGCTGAGATGGTTGAGATGGTTGAGTGCCTATTTAGTTCTTCATCAATATATGATAAAATTGTTCTTGCGTGCAAAAAGTATAACCAACCACTGCAACGGACAGTAACTTTAAAAAATAAAGTAAGTGCAATTATGAAGTCAGAAAAACACAATCCATTTGATCTAAACCGAACAGAATACGCAGAATTACTGGGTGTTTCGCCTAACTGTATTCGAATGAGGTTACGTCAGAAGAAGTTGGAAGGTCAGTATATTTTTGAAAATGGAAAGTATTTGTTTAAAGCACCAGAGGCAGTGCGTGGTTACATAGGTAATACCACTGGTCAGAAGACCACTACAAAGAAGGTGTATAGAAGGGGTAACCATCTAAAAGGCCGATACCCAAACGAAGCTTTTAGGAAACACAATGAGATGAAAATGTTAGCAGCATTAAAACATAATGTTGATGATGAAACTCAGTCCCTTTTGCCCGAAGCCATAGAAATTGCTAAACAGAAAAAATTAGAAAGACTTAGAACGATCCAGAGCCATGGTCAAAATCGTCCGATACCTGACATGCGATCCCGAGTTAAGGATTATGGGACAAGAATTATTAATGAAAGCAACAATGGCTACTTTGATACAATGAACCCATATGCTCATAGATCAACCCCTCATAAATTTCTACCTACAAACAGAGGTAAGAAAATAAATAAAAAAGGACCGTATGAAATTTAATCACGCATCTTTAACCAACTTGTTTAATTTTCATTAAATGTTAAATTCCATCTATTAGTAATAATCACTTTGCTTTAGGGCTTATGCCCATAGGTCCTAAAGTTTCTTCCATAAATTTTTTCAAATAATTTTTTGCAAAATTTTTTTAGAATTTTTTTTTAAACTGAAAACATTTTCAATGGCTTTAACTATCTAAAACCAACTCTATAGGTATTACTTTGGTACCATCAATATAATATAGGGTGATTGTTCTTACAAAGATCGACCAGGAGCGGCAGTCAATTGGGACCCCCTGGAATTATACTAAGACTCGTTGTAGTTGTGTGAACAAACCCGGTTAATACTAGATTTGTTTTTAAGTACGTAATTGGCATAAACTCTATCTTTTGTGCATCTCAATAATGAGTCTATACAATGCTTTTAGAGTAGGTGTTTACTAGGTTATTTTGTGGCTATCAGTACGGTATCAGTACGAATGAACTAAAGGACTACTAAATCTAATTTCTGTTTCCCAAGTCGCTCGTTACCATTCTCTGTAACTAAATACGTTTCCCCTAGATTCATCGCTAAATTACTTGTAGAATCCATCAATATCATGTGCATGAAGAAGACATTACCAGGTTGGATAATATAAGGATTACCCGTGTATAGCATTGGCCAGTCCATACATAAGATTAAAGTAATAACGAGTCCGTAATAGTCCAGACAAGTCCAGCATCTCTTCATATGATTTGATAAAGAAAGAATAAATAATAAAAGGAGATTATGACAAAAGAAATTAACTTACTAAATATCGATACACAATCAGTACGTACGAAGACACCAAAAATCAGTACGTTAGCATTTACAGATTATGCCATTGAAAGATTTTGGCCGGGTGCTTTTGAATGGAGAACAGAGGAAAAAACCAGAGATAGAATTATAAAAGCTTTAAACTGCAAAGGTGCATTAAAAGGATTAAAGTTGGCTTGTTTTAAAAACTCAAAGAAAAAAATATTTTATTTAAGCTATACGAAAAAAACTGAAACCAAATCAATATCAATATCTATTTCAATTGGTCATTTTGTTCCCGGTATATTTGGAGTTAAACAATGCCAAGAGAAAGTCTTAAATATTTATAGAGATAACACAGATGATAATGGTAAATGGATTAAAGATCCAAAAGCCTACATCAAAGCTAGAGAAAAGAAGGTGTTTGATAAAGAGCAAATTAAAATTAAACAAAAATCAGTAAGAGAAGTAATTGAGTATGCCACAGCAGCAAACTTTCCTGGCAATAAAAAAGAGGGTGGATTAGCAGCAACAACTATTAAAGAATTAACTCTACCTATTATGGGCTACAATAAGAGAACCTTATTGATGGCTTTCTCTGATGATAAAAAAGGTTTTGGTAAGATATTCTATAAAGCGAATGCGTATTATGGCATAGCAAAGCCAGAGAGTTCAGATGAATTATTTGATAAGTTTCCTCCCGGTCATGGAATTATAAAAACTAAAAAGCTTTCTAAACATAAGAATTTACTAGAAGAAGTTTCTATTTATGATGATGAGATAGGCTTGAATGTAATGGAGAATTTATCCACTCAATTAGTAAGAAACTTTATTAATAACAAAGTTAGATCTTACTCAAAGAAGAGAAATTTAAGAAGAGCTTTTAAATACTTATGGAACCTTGCTAACAACAAAGGTTGGATATCTGGAGACTTAAAAGATCCAACAGATGATATTGATATACCTCTACCTGATAAGGTTGAGTTTTCTGGGGCTAGATTTAACCATAAAAGATTCACACCAGAACAGTTAACAGCAATATGGAATGCACTAAATAAGAATGAAGCTAGACACCCATTCTCAACAGAGGCATTAATGTTCATGTGTGTAACTGGAAAAAGAAAACCAGAGACACTAAAAATTAAGAAAGAGTATATTGATTATAAGAAGGGGATCATTCTTATGCCTCATCATATAATGAAAACTAAAGTAGACCATGAAATTGCTATTACTGAACCAGTTAAGTGGGTTTTAGATAAGATAGCTGAACGATTGAAAGAACCTAAGTTTCAGAAATATAGTTTCATTCCCCATCTATTTCCATCAACTAAAACTAAATCGAATAAATTATATGATCAGGAATATGTGAATGGAGAAGGAACTAGATTAAAAGACGTTAGGGATTGTTGGTTAGATGTGACCAAAGAAACTGGCATAGATGGTGCAATAAAGATGTTAAGAAAAACTTTTATTTCTCTAGGCATGATCCATTTAAAAGAGCATTGGAAAGTTCAAATGTTATCGGGCCATACTAAAGCAGCAACGATTGATACCTCATACAATAAATCAACCAGAGAACAGCAGAAGGAATATGCGGATGAAGTGGCTGATAAAGTATTCAATTTTGTTAAGTGATACACTGGTGAGGGTTTAACGTATCAGCTACTGGCCTTGCCCCCTAAATAGCCACCAAATATTTAAGGCTTTGTAGACTATAGAATGATGATTTGTTAGAATAATAGCATGAAACGCTTACTAGCATATCTGTTCATAGTTTTTGGTTTGGGTTTAACGTTTAGTGCTAATTCAAAAGCCGATAATTATTGTATTCCAAAACAAGCAGAAAAAGATTATTTCAATACAATATATATATTTAATAAATGTTATATTTATCACAAAAAAGTTGATCTAAATACTTTTGTTGAATTTGCTTTAACTCATGCTCTTAATTCTGTTGGCACACAAAAAGGGTCCCCTTTTATTGTAGAGGAAAATTTAAAATGGTTAAAAAAATATTTACGTGAGAATAATATAAGTAAATCTAAAATAAATAAATCAATCAAACGCGTTAAGATTGTGAAAAAAGAACTAGGCAAAACTCAGAAGGTGGCTAAGGAAAAATCCGAAAATCTTTACGTTGAAAGAATGCTTACAAAAAAAGAAAAGCTAGACTTTGCAAAAGGGAAAATAAAAATTTATAAATGCTCAACATCTACAGGAACTCATCTTCAAATGGACGACTGTATTGGTGATTATTATAAAAAAAAATTACTTCCAAACAAAGGTTTAGTAAATTTTTATTTACTTCGAGATTATACAAAAACCCAAATCGCCAAAGCAGAACCAAGCCAAACGCAGAAGGTAAACATTGCAAATTGCAGAGAAGTAAATGCACTATCTGGAAAAGTAAGATTTTTGAAAAATAATGAGGCACCTATAGTATATAAAAATATTAACATAGATTTTTTAAATAAAAGGATTGAGTTTGAAAAAAATAAAGATTGGGTAAAATTTAACAATACCAATGAAAAAATTTATAAAACAAATTTTAAACATGGATCTGAAGATAACATCATATTGACTCATGTTGTGGCCATGCATGCAGGAACATCATTATTAATTAAGATTAATTATGATTTGGGTATTGTTGAGCAAGGACAATATCAACAAATGAAATTAATTTGTGAAAAAATTAATAATACTAAAACACAATTTGCAAAGTTATTTGATAGTAAATCATTAAATATTGAAAAAACCCAAATAGCTAAAGTAGAACCAAGCCAAACGCAGAAGACAGTATCTAACAAATATATTGACACTAACGAATGGTTTCGATGGGTAGAATCCTATCCTTCAGCATTAAAGAATGGAACACGGTTATCGCAATCAAAAAATAAAGGCATAAGTATAATTCAAAAAATAAATTTAGACTCGAAAGTTTATGTTCCAGATTCTGTAAATGAACATTTTAAATATTTTAATGTCGTCAGAGAACAGACTAATTACGAAAAATATAAAGGCAATAAATATAAAGTTTTAGCGGCTGCTCGAAATTATTTTGCAGGTCTAATGTTAGCTGCGGGTTATCATGAAGATCTTAAAACAGCGGCTATATTAGCATTAAAGAATTGTAAAAAACAAGAGGATGGCACTTATCCTTTGACAGAATGTGTGATTGTTATGATAGGTGATGATAAAGTTACATATAAAGAACAAGGATATTGGTCTGAAGTTTTATTGAAAAAACCAACTTTAATTAAAAAATATTATGATACAATTGACAAAAATAGTTTTGACCAAAATTATTTAGCTAAAAATTTTTTAAACGATCAAAAAGTTAAATTTAATATATCTAATACAAGAATAGTAAAAAATAATTCTCAAGAAGAATTTAAACCAAAGAAAACTAATCAAGATAATGAAGCACCTGTAATAGAGATTGCTGAAGTTATTACTGTTGATAGTCAGGCTTATACTTTAAAAGGCAAGGTGAAGGACAAAAGTCAGATATATTTAACAATAGATGGAAGACAAGTAGACGTTAAGAAGGGTAAATTTGAATTAGATAGATTTAGTATAAATTCTGATGCTACTGAAGAGATTAAAATTGTAGCAATAGACAAGTGGAATAATAGATCTGAAAAGATTGTTAAAGTAACCATTGATCTTCAATCGACTACAGTTGCTAAAGTTTATGAACAATTAAAACCAAATAATATTAAAGTTAAAACTGACAATAATAAAATTGCGATTATTATTGGAATTGAGAAATATGAGAACCTTACAAACTTAGATGCAAAGTATGCTAATAGGGATGCACAAGCCTTTAGAACCTATGCAACACGAGCCTTAGGTATCAAACCTTCTAATATTAAGATGTTGATTGATGAGAAGGCAACTCGATCTCAAGCATTAAAGGCATTTAAATTATGGTTACCAAAGATCGCTGGTAAAGGTGGTAAAGATATTCACATCTTCTTTGCAGGTCATGGTCTTGCATCAGATAATGGTGAGGATTTATATATACTTCCTCAAGATGGCGAGTCTTCTTTACTAGAAGATACGGCTATTTCTAGAGTTGAATTAATATCTCTTATCAACAAAGTTAATCCTAGGTCAGTAACGATGTTCTTTGATACTTGTTATAGCGGTCAAACTAGAGATGAAAGAATGTTGGTTGCAAGTCTAAGACCTATTAGAATTGTTGCAGATGAACAAGATACACCTGATAATTTTACAATCTTTACTGCATCAAATTATGATCAAACATCTGGTAGCATTGAAGAAGCTAAGCATGGAATGTTTAGTTATTATCTAATGAAAGGTTTAGAAGGGAATGCTGATAACAACAAAGATAAGAAAATAACTAATGGTGAGTTGATTGCTTACTTAAAGAGTAACGTTTCAGAAGAAGCCTTTACTCAAAATAGAGAACAAGACCCAATGTTAGCAGGAGATCCTGATAAAATATTAATGAGTTATAGGTAATTAAGCGCCAGTAAAATTATTAACGTATTCTTCAAGTTCTTTAAACGCTTCAGTATTTTTAAGTTTATCCATATTAGCACTAACTGATGTGCTGTTTTCTAGATTGGTTAAATAAGCCTTATAAGCAAGGCTAAGAGGGAACTCTATTACTATAAATGTTCTGTACTTACCATTTGCAAGAGGAGCCATTTTAGTTTTATGAATTTTGTAACCAGTAACAGTTGCTTGTTTAACAACTATGCTAGTAATTCTTTTCATTTCAGTTTTTAAAGTCAAATCAGCATCAACACCTGCTTCTTTAACTGCAATGTTAGTTTTAGTGTTAATTCTATTGTTCATTTGAGTTGAAAGTTTAATTAATGCATTTTCAACAGCTCTTTGTTCAGAATTATCAAGATCAGCTGAAGTTGCACTACCTCTTGCATACATAACTGTTTCTGAACCTTGTGGCATTGATTGATACCATTCAGGAATTTCAGCATTAATTTTTAACTCTTCTTCTTCTTTTAATTTTTTAATCTCATCAATTTGTTTTCTTAAAGCTGCAATGTATTTATCCTCTGATGTAAATTCATACTCAGGCATAGGAGTTTCACCTAAAAATAAAATTTCTTTTCTAACATCTTGAATAGCAGCTGCTCTATTTTTTTCTTTTTCAGCTTCATCAGCTTTTTTCTTAGCTTCAGCTTTTTCTTTATCTTGTTTGATTTTTAGTTCATCAGCTTTTTTCTTAGCTGCATTTTTTTCTTCTTGTTTTAAAGCTTTAATTTCTAATAATTGTTTTTCTAAGGCTACAATGTATTTATCCTTACCAAGAGCACCTTTATATTTGGCTTCGTCTTCTGTTAAAGGAGTCCCACCTATACTCATAATATCAGTTTGTATTTTTGCAATCATGTCTTGTTTAACTGTTTGCTTGGGAGACAATTTTTTTTCACCCATTGAAGAGGTAGTTTGACAACCTTGTTGTGCAGTCAACATGAAGAATAGCGATAATAAAGTTAAACTTTTAAGAATTGTTTTGATCATTATTTAAATATTATATACCCAGAATAATGCTTTTCCATCAAGATATTTGACTTCATTAATTGGCTTTTTAAGCCTTCCATCTCTGTATACTCATTTAACCAAGGTATTTCTTTCTCTGAAGCAATGAATACTAAATATTCATCTACTTTATTTTGTTTTATCTCTTCTGGAAAATAAACCTCATATTTAAGGTTAATATTTTCTTCAATAAGATTGTTGGTATTTTTGTTAAAATCTTTATTAGGAAATATCTTAGTAACTTTATTATATTTCTTACCACCATACGGCAACCACTGAAATATAGTCATATACATTTTTTTTGATGTATTGATATTGATATCAATAATTTCACCATCTCTAAAGATTTCTTGATTTAGCTTAACATCAAATTGAAAGGTAGGATCTAAATTTTGTTTAACAGGTTCAACATTTGCTTCAATGTCAATTTGACAAAAAAGGATTTCACTACCCAATTCTTTTTCATAAGTTTTATTTAAAATTTTAGAACTTGTGATATCTCCATTTAACTCAAACAATGATAATTGGTTTCTTTCACAGTCATACTCGCCATCTATTTCAGAGCATTTTGAAACAACTTCAGACGCAACACTTTGACCTAATGTTTTAATAATTGCATTTTTTTTAGCTTTCTCTTCTGCAATTTTACATGATTGGTTTTTTGTTTTATCACCAAGATGTTTATATTTACCGGTAGCAGTTACTTTTTCTGCATTAGCTGGATAAATAATTAATAATAAAAGAACTAAGATTTTTTTCATTTTTTCTCATCTAAAAGAACAACGACTATTGCGATCTTAGGTAACATTTTTTCATAGATAGTAGATTTGTCATACTTAATAGATTTTACAGGTACACTTCTTTTGTGTTTAAATACTTCCTTAATCATATTACTTTTAATAGCGTAGCCCATATCAGTTGGGATTTGACCGTTCTCATCTAAAAATTTCTTTTTATCTAATGCTGCAAAACTAACACCAACTAATTTTCCATTAAGATTAAATATTGGACCACCACTATTTCCAGAATTAATTGCAGCAGTTGTTAAAAAAAATCCCTGCTTATCGTCAAAAACTTTACTGATAATTCCTTGTGTGATTGTTGGTAATTCATAAGTTAATCCAATACCAGGATAGCCAATACTAATTACATCTGTCCCAGCTTTAGGATCTTCGAAATCTTTTTCATTAATTGAAAATGCTTTAGGGTAGGGACTTTCTAATTCTAAAATAGCCAAATCATAATCTTTAGAGTAGGCAACAACTTTTGCATTTTTAACTTTACCAATACCATTTCTAACAGCTACTTTTTTAGCACCATCAATTACATGATGATTAGTGATTACATATTTTCCATTTCCCACAACAAAACCACTACCATGTGCACTCGGTGCAAAAGCAAAGTCTTCATAATTTGGAGTAACTATATTATCGTCATAGTTATTTATTTCTTCTTCTTCATATTCTTCATTTTCTTTTTCTTCTTTTTTAGTAACTTTTATAGGCTTATCAAAATATTTAGGATCAACTGATAAGATCCAAGATTTAGTTTCTCTTAATTTCTTTCTATTACGATTAAATTCATAAAATTTATAAACTTTAAATTTATATTCTAAGGCTTTGATCTTATTGCCATCAATTAAATAAAGTCCTGCTAATTGATTTATAATCTTAATATTATTTGGATCTCTTTTTATAAAATCTTCAAGAACCTTAATAGCTTGTTTGCTATCATCAAAAGCACTGTAATAGCCTGATATAGCAAGAGCTACTTCTGCATTTCTTTTACTTGCATATAATTCATTTAATATCTTAATCCCTTCTTCACCCTCACCAATCCTAGTTTTAGCAATAGCTAATATAATCTTTGGTCTAACTTTGTTTTGATCAACATTGATTGATTGTTGAGCGTAATCGATTGCATCATTCAATTTTCCTTGAAGTAATCTAAGTTCAGCAAGACCAATTAAGGCTAAAACTTCAATATCAGGATTTGTTGTAAAAAAACTTTCTTGATAAAATTCTTCAGCTTTTTGAGGTTGATTGATCTTTAAATAAATATCACCAAATAAAATATTAATTTGTTCTTGTTGGTGTTCAGTTGATATTGAAATCTTTTTAATTTTCTTGATGGCTTCATCAAGATTATCTCTATTAATCTCAGACCTTACCTCTTTCAAATTTTCATTGAAACTAGCTGCATTAACAGATTGGAAGTTAATTAGAATTGAGAGAAAAAAGACTATAATTGAGTGTTTTAAAGATAACATTTTCATATATTAGGATAACATTGAATAAGGTCAACCACCTAATAATCTTCTAAATCCCTCTAAATCCTGTTAAGATTATACGATGAAACATCTACTTAGATGGATTGCAGCAATATTTATTTTAATAGGATCATCTTTTAATCTTTCTAACGCAGCTCCTGTAACAATTGCTTCTTGGGGTGGCGCATATACCGAAAGTCAAAAAAAAGGTCCTGCTAATTATGCTTCAAAAAAAACTGGCATCAAACATAAGTTTGTAGATTACACTGGTGGACTATCTGAATTAAAAGCACAAAAAAAATCAGGAAAAATTAAGTGGGATATAATGGATGTTTATGCAATGGATACGATTGTTGGATGTGAGGAAGGATTGTTTGTCAAATTTGATTTTGATAAAGATTTCGCACCAGCACCAGATGGAACACCAGCTAGTCAAGATTTCCTAACTGGAATGCCCTCTAAGTGTGCAGTTGGAAATATTTTATACTCATGGACCTGGGCTTATAATACAAACATTAAAGGCACACCAAAAACTATCAAAGATTTTTTTAATACAAAAAAATTTCCTGGCAAAAGGGCCTTTTATAAAGGTGCACTATCTAATTTAGAGATTGCTTTAGCTGCTGATGGAGTAAAACCAGGAAATGGTGGAGCAAATATTTATAAATTACTAAGAACTAAAGAAGGGCGTCAAAGAGCACTTTATAAAATTAATGATCTTTGTGCAGATCCACAAGGCGGATGTGTTTTTTGGAGTGCTGGCGCTCAACCAGCAGAATTATTAGTGAATGGTGAGGTTGTTATGTCAACTGCATGGAATGGCAGATTATTTAATGCTCAAATTGAAGGCAAACCCATTAAACAAGTTTGGGATGCTCAAGTAATAGATTATGAATTTTTTGCCATGGTCAAAAATGGCCCTAATGATAAAAATGGTAAAGCCTTAAAAATACTAAGAGAAATGACTAGTGCTGGTGGTATGGCTTCACAAGCAAAATATATTGCATACGCTCCTTGGAGACGTTCTGCAATACCAATTATAGAATCTGGTGAGCCCTGGTACAAAGATGGAAGAACTAACATGGTCCCTCAAATGTCAACCGCACCACAAAATACTAAAAACTATATTTTTATGGATAATGTATTTTGGGCAGACAATTATAGTAAAACTGGTAATGAATGGGAGGCTATGAAAAAAAGTATAGGTACAGGTAAATATATAGTTAAAAAAAGAAAAAAAGAACCTGTAAAAATAGCAAAAAAAGCAAAAAAAACTGTAATCGATTTGTTAAAAAAGGAAAAAACAAAAAAAATAGTTGAAGTAAAACAGGAAGAGTTTCAACCTGGGTATTTAAAGTTTAAAGATGTTACGGTACCTGAATTAATAATTGATAATAATTTTACTGTTAAAGATTCTACCTACACAATTTCGGGTAAAATTTTTGATGAAGGTTCAGAAAAGATATATTTAGAAATAGATGGGCAGGTTGTTAAACTAGAAGATAAAGAGTTTGATATAAAGCGCTTTAGTCCTGTAAGTGAAAAGATAAAACTTACAGCTATTGATCAATGGGGCAATAGATCAAAGACAAAAATTATTAATATAACTGTAGATATTAAAGAAACCTCTGTTGTTAAAAAATTAGAAGCTTTAGATCCATCAAAGCTTAAAATGAAGCTAAATAATAATACTGTAGCATTAATTATTGGTATTGAAGATTATAATCAATCACCAAAAGCAATATTTGCAAATTTAGATGCAAAATATTTTTATGAATATGCAAAAAAAGGTTTTGGTGTAAAGCAAGAAAACATTAAATTATTAATAGATAAAGATGCTAATTTAATAAGCTCTATAGGGGTAATAGAAAAATGGCTACCTAGCAGAATTAAAAAAAACGAAACAAACCTTATAGTATTTTTTGCAGGTCATGGTTTAGCCTCTAATGATGGAAAAGATTTATTTTTACTTTCTCAGGATAGTGACCCTGATTTGCTTGCACGTACAGCATTATCTAGGTCAGAAATATTTAATACAATCATAAAATTAAAGCCTAAGTCTGTTACTATGTTTTTTGATACTTGTTATAGCGGTGTATCTAGAGAAGAAGAAACCTTACTAGCATCTGCGAGACCTGTTAGAATTATTGCAGATGAACAAAGTGTTCCTGATAACTTTACCATTTTTTCTGCATCACAATTAGATCAAATCTCATCTGGGCTTAAAGAGGCTAAACATGGAATATTCTCATACTACTTAATGAAAGGACTTGAGGGAAAAGCAGACGCTAATAAAGATAATGATATAACTAATGGTGAACTTCTTGCTTATATGATTGATAATGTATCTCAGAAGGCTGCAGAACAGGGAAGAATGCAAATCCCATCTCTAGCAGGAGATCCAGATAAAATAGTAATGAGCTATAGAAAATGAAAAGCTTACTAGCATATTTATTCATTATTCTTGGTCTAGGGCTAATGACCAGTGTAAATGCTGCTGGTAATCTTCAAGGTTTTTTAAATGCTATTGAAAATTCTAAAGAATCTGGCTTTACTATAGATCTAGATTCCACAGCGAAAGAATATGATTATAAAAATTTTAAAGGTTTTGTAAAAGATTATAAGAAAGAATACGAGTTACCAGATTTGACTGAAAATGAAGTTAGAGAATTTTTATTAGAAGTTGATCGAAAAGCAAAAATTGTAGAAAGCCAAGAAAATTTAGACAAATTACATAACCTAATAGTTAATAATAAATATTTTAAAAAAAGAACAGGTTATTTTAAAAAAAAATATAAAGATAAATTAAAACTTTTAGTGGTTTACATGAATTATGAAAAAGAAATGTCAAAAATTACTAAAAATCCTAATCTTGAAAAAATAAATAGATTTGATTTTAGATTTCAGTATGGTGGCACAATAAGTGGGATGACACCTTATGCTTTTGAGAACTGTGAAAAAAGTAGAAAAAAATATAAACTTTCAGGTGGGGAATGCATAATTATTGAAAGCAGAATAGGTGATAATTTTACAAACCTCCTAAAACCAAGATTATAGATAATGAAACGCTTACTAGCATATCTGTTTATAGTTATTGGTTTGGGGTTAACGTTTAATGTTAGTGTTAAAGCAGATGACTGTGTTGAGGGAAATTGCACAAATTCTGTTGGTAAACTTATTGATGAAAATAAAATAAATATTTATACAGGTAGATTTATTAACAACAATTTTGTAGCGGGTACACGTGAAATTATAAGTGGTAAATACAAAGGCTCTGTTTATGTTGGAAAATTTACCCTATATGGAAGTCTTACTTATGGTTACAAAAAAATAGTTCAAAAATCAGTCTCTGGACAAATAAACGTACATGAAGAATTCTCTGGACGTAAACATTCACAAAGTTCTGAAGTTTTTAAAAGAAAAATAGATAAAGTGGTTAAGGAGATATATTCAGTTGATCTAAAAAAAATAAAATATGCATGCTTAATACGTGGAACTATTGTTAAAGAAAATTATGTGATTAAAATAGTTGATATCTTAAAAACAAGAAACTTATACACATGTGAGTACAAAGTATATCCAGAAAATAAAATATTATACAACGAGCTTACAAAAATTGAGCCTAATACTATTAATGAAAATGAACTGGCAAAAATATTTAAACCTTTAAAACAAACCCAAATTGCTAAAGCAGAACCAAGCAAAACATATGATGCAGCAACATGGTTTACATACAACCGTTGGTAC
>Ga0209657_1000664_pt1 | contig 21826 bp, 25 predicted proteins | sample SaaInlV_100m_DNA_FD_184650 | JGI IMG/M metagenome (GOLD analysis project Ga0209657, IMG submission 184650) | Marine microbial communities from expanding oxygen minimum zones in the Saanich Inlet - SI037_S3LV_100m_DNA (SPAdes) (version 2) | ecosystem: Environmental > Aquatic > Marine > Intertidal... | reverse complement strand
ATTATTATATAATTACTTACCCTGACATGATGAGCAAAATAACAGGGTCTAAAAATGCATGAGTATAGAGGAAGATTTATGGAATTAGTATAGCTTCATTATATTTTCAGAGTAGTTATTCATAGTAAATATAGATTTTAAATTATTTCTTCTTTATAAAGTCCTAAAAATTCTTGTACTGGTCTATCCGAGAAAGAGAACAAAACAGACTCATTTTTAACACTATGCTTAAAGGGTGTCCAACCGGGAATGACAAAAATATCTCCTTTTCCCCAACTGTAATTTTTTTTATCAATTATTGTATTTCCATCACCCTCTACCACGCAGTAGACGGTTCCATCAGTACTTCTAGTTAACCTCCCATCAAATGTTTTTGGTAAAAGTTGCATAAAAGTTGCCATTGTAGAAATAGCATGACCTCCATTTATTGGGTTAGTGTATTTTAATTTTAGACCGTGAGATTGGTCCCATTCATTCTTAATTTTCATTTTTTCCAATGCTTCTCGAGTTTTGGCATATGGATAAGAAAAAACAGGAGACACTTTATTGTTTAATGAATTACTATTAACCGGTAATAAACCTGAACCGTATCGTGCTATAGAATCACCTTTAGGTTTACTCAAAATTTGTCTTTTTTGTTCCAGTTTTTGGGCAAAACTAGAAGTAAATTGATTTACAATAGGGATGTCTAATCCATCCAGCCACACCATAGGTTCACAGGATTCATTACCATGATCATGCCACTTCCATGATGGAGTAATAATAAAATCTCCTGGATGCATAGTCACCTTTTCACCGTCTACGGATGTATAAGCTCCATCGCCATAAACTACAAATCTTAGGGCGGATTGAGTATGTCTATGGCAGGGAGCAATTTCTTTTGGAAGAATAAGTTGTAAGCCGGCATATAGTGTGTCAGTTATTTTACTTTCTCCTTTCATACCAGGATTTTCTAGTATTAAAACTCTTCTTATTGCCTCTTCTGCAGTAATTATATCTCCTGAATTAAAAACATGTTCTTGTACTTCTTTCCAAGACCATAAATAAGGAACTGCTCTTGTTCTTGGAGTAGGAGTTACAAGGTCGGATAGCACTTCCCAAAGTGGTGCAAGATTTGCCTTCTGAATATCTTTATAGAAATTGTTTTTATAATTATTAATAACTTTTTTATTTTTCATTTTAAAAATTTCTGTTTAATTGACCTTTGGTAACTGTAAAGATAATTTTTCAACTACTAGATTGTGCGTGATTTTTAAATAATCTCCCAACATTTCTTCATTTTTTCTTTTTTTAATGCCCCATTTCCTAAACACTTTATTATTTTTAGAATTAGGTTTTCCAAAAAATGCTGGTAGCATTGGAAAATATCTATTTATAGCATCTTGTATTAAAATTTTTCCATTTTTCTCTTTTATGATTTCTATAGTAAAATCTTCGCCAAATTTTGCATGAAACTTTTCTTCGGGCATAGTTATTCTCGCTAAATTTTGAAGAGGAACAAAAGTGCATTCTAGTAAATCTTCAACTTGAAGTATTTCTGCTAGGTCAGCCAGTAATTTAATAACACAAAATTCTTCCCAAGTTTTTAAGGGAAATTCAAAAATAGATAAAGGTTGTTTTCCTTCAGGGACCATTTGTTCTTCAGGGATATTAAGTTTTTCACCTAATTCCTTAAATCTAACATGATGACCATATTCTTCCATGGCTACTCTACAAGTAAGCCATTTAGCATATGGAGTAGGAGCAAGCGAAATAGCTGGTTCATCAAACACTCTTGCACCGTAAAGTTCGTTTACTGCATGGCTTCTTACTATCTTAATTAAAGCCTCTTTATACTCGCTAGGATGATTATCTAGTTCTTCACAAGTGTTTACTTTTATAGGAACAAATTCTTCATTCATTTTTGAACTCCTTAAATTATATAATTGGATCAGAAGAAAAGATCTCTAAATCAGTCTTAAGTGAACTCGAGTTAGATTCTTTAATCCATTTTTTTATTTCAATCATAGTAAGTTATTTTACAGGCCTAGATGCAGCATTCCAATAATGTTCAAGGTTTTTGATAAGTGCATTACTAAAATGACAATAAGCTTGATCATGGCAATAGGCGCTCATATATTTTCTAAAAGTATCAAGAGGTTCTTGTCCAATACGAAATGCTCTTCTATTACTAGCCGAACCAACAACTCCTGAATTAGTATAAGCATCTATAGTTTCTAATAATTTTTTGTCCATATTTCCTTTTTCTACAATCTCATCACAAATTAATTTTCCTTCAGGTGAGTTTGAATGGATAGTTAATCCATTTTGAATTGCTTGCCTTGCTATTCTATCTCCTGTAAATCGCCAAAGTCTCATATTAGCCATACCTGGTATAAAACCTTCTTTTCTAGCTGGAAGAGTCATATAACTTCCATCTTCAGCCATTATATGATCCATAACTAGCAAATATTGGCACCCTCCTCCAATTGCGAACGTATCAAGAGTGGCAATCCATGGTTTTTCTTGAAGTGGATAAAGAGGGTTTTCTGGGTTATGGTCTTTAGTTGCTATTCCCCTGAAAACTTTATTTACTGCACCCATATCTCTTTTAATGAACCAAAGGAAAGAAATTTTTCCTTGATATAAATGGGTTAAATTAATACCTGCTCCAAAGGTTCTTTTATTTGCATATTTTGGATGTTTGTTTTTTTCACCTCTTAAAACGCATATTTCAGAATCTTTATCCAAAATAGCGAGATCTATAGCTGCTTCTAATGGATATAGCGTTCTTTCATCTTCGGCATTTAAGTATTCTTCGTTTTCTAATGTCACTACTACATATTTTCCAAATTTTTCAACACTTGCTCCATCAAACTGAACTTTTTTATTTTTATTAAATTCTTCTTCTTTTTCTAGAGCTAATTTGCTTGGAAGCAACATAGTATGACAAAGATGTTCTCCTTCTTTTTGATGAGCTAGAATGGAAGATAAAAATAATCCTTGATCAGTTTCGATGCCATCTTTATCTTTAAGCATTTTTTTATCTTCATTATGCAATTCTTCTTTTGAAGGATTTAAAAAAGGAACGTAGTTATTTGCTAGATTAATTAATTCATCTATATGAATATATTTTTTTTGATTATTTGTTATTAGATTATATATATGTTGAGAATATTCTTCTAAAAATATTTTTTTTGAATTTTCGATATACTTTCTAAGTTCTTTTCTATCTTCTCTTTTACTAATAGTTTTATTAAATTCTACACATTCTTTCCAGAAAAGAGAAAAGTGATTTTTATCTTCTTCAAAATCATTTTTAATTATAGGCTTAAAATTTAATAGCTTCATTTTTTTCTTCTACTTTTAAAATGTTTAATAGTTCTAGAAATTTATTATTATTCATCATATCTATTTCCTTATTTGAATATAATCACAGGCTTTATAAGAAGTAATTGATATAAATCAAAATTTGAAAAGAATGAAACTAAAAAATGCTTTTAGTGTAATAGTCATATAAATTATTCTACATATTTTTATGTTCCATATCATTTGTATCAATCTCTAAAACATAATTTTTAGGAATATTATGAAAATCTACAATATTACCTCCATACTCTACTTTCTTAATACTACCTCTTTCTTCACTAATCTTTCTCTTAGCCATCATTCTTTCGACTAATTTGCCAGTTAACTGTTTTCCTCTAGAACTTTTATATCCCTTGATATACCCTAACTACATCCTATCTTGTTAAATCATAGTATTATTAAGTATGGTACAGGGTTAGTATTAGCCATTTTAATGGGCTTTATTAGGTATAATTAATCTCAAAAACGTGAATACTTTTTGTCTTTGTTTACTTTGTTAACGTCTATTCTAATATTTTCTATTGAATATTTTTTCTTACTTTCTCTTTCTAACTTCCTTCTATATTTCCACATCATATTCACTAATAAATTCTTATAAAACTCTTTATTCCTTCTACTTCTTATTCCCCTATCCTTGAAGTTATTAGCAATTTCCTTATAGGTATATCTTCTTTCTCTTAGTCTAATAACTTCGTTGATTATAAACTTACTATACTCTCCATAACTATCCACATTTCCAAGATTTATCTTCGAAATTATATCTAACTTTAATTCAATGTTATGGATTGTTTTTGGTGTTGATATTAAGAGGGTTTGTAGTATTCTATAGAAAATGGGTGAAACGAACCTACTCCACAGTAACCAAGTAAGGTTAGAGCGATATACTAACATTACTCTCATTAATCTATTTAAACTACTATCTTCCTCATCTTTCTTCCATCCACTCTCTTTTTTTTTGAAACAAACAATAACTTAATATTCTTTCCTTCTTTTAACTCATATCCCTTTTCTTTATTTTCCTTATCTTTCCATTCAAATTTGTCATTAATAATAGGGATATTAAAATGTAGTTTTATTATATGTGTGAATATTTCTTTCTTTAAATACACTTCTATTTTATCCACATACTTCTTTATAAACTCTACTCTATCCTCTTTCTTAATATCCATCTTTCTATTAATATCCTTACTATACTCTTTCCATAAATCATTTATTCCTTTTACACTTAATTCATTCTTTCTTTCTTCCTCTAATAACATTAAACTCTCTTCACTTATCCCTAATTCTCTCTCTAATACTTTTATTCTTCTATTGTATGTAACTTTATTAATCTTCTTTAATAATAACTCTAACTCTACATCCTCTAACCTCTTTTCTATATTCTTACTATAATTTAATCCCTCTCTCTTACTTCTTTCATACTTTAACTTCTTATTTTCTAAATCTTTCCCTCTTAATCCCCTATCCTTCTCCATTCTCCTTCTAAACTCATCCCTTTCTAATTTACTATATTTTAAACTCTCTACTACTACATTAAACACAAATTCATCTGTCAAACTGACATCTAATCCCTTATCCATCTTACATCCTATTCCTCTTTTCCAATCCCCCTTTAAAACCCTCTCCTTTTCATACTTTTTAACTCTATCTCTACAATAATAACTCTCTAACTTCCCTATACTTCTTCCCCCCATCCTTTCTCCACATTCTCCACAATACAATAATTCATTTTGGGTGAGATAATAATTATGTTTGTTTCTCTCCATATTCAAAACATATAATTTCTTCTTATTACTTTCCTTTCTTTCTCTTACTCTCCTTACAATCTCATCCTTTTCATCCATAAACTTCACACTTTTATTCTTTATTAACTCTCCTTTATAATAATAATATCCAAAATACATATTATTCCTTAATATCTGCTCCACACTTCCATCACTAAACTTATCATTTCCCCTCGCTGTTTTAATTTCATTTTCACTTAAATATCCAATAATATAATTAATATTTCTTCCTTCTCCATACATCTTAAATATTGTCTTAACTATTTCACTTTTATCCTTATTAATTACTAATTTCTTATCTATTACATCATATCCAAATATTCTACTTTCTCCTCCCCAATAATATCCTTTCCTTACAACACTTCTCCTTCCTTCCCTTAATCTATCCACTCTTAACTCATTCTCATATCTACTTACTTCACTTATTATCCCAAATAGTAAGTTATCTATTTTGTTATTTAATTTTATTTTGGAGTTTGAGTTATATAAAGTTACTTCATTTTCCATAAACTTTATTCTTATAAAATTCCATACATTACTATTTCTACTTAATCTGTCATTGTCATAAACAAATACATTTTTTACTTTTCCATCTTCTACTAAATTTAATAATTTTTTTAATTCTACTCTATATCCTATTCCCTCTATTTTATCCTCTACATCTTCTCCCTTATCCAAAAACTTAACAATATCCTTACTTCCACTAACATCTCCTTCATTAAATACTTCATATTCTAATTCTAATTCCTTACTTTTCTTCTTCCCTAATTCAATCTGATTTTCTAAACTCTCACTTTCTACTTTTTGTTTTTTTGTAGAAACTCTACAATATATAAACAAACAATTATCCCTCTTCTTCAACTCCTCTTTACTTAATTTCTTTAATTTTTCTTTTAATTTATCTTTAATATCAGCCATCATTTTCTTTCATACTAAACACTTAATTAACTCTAATTACCCCCTATACACTCCATAAATGACTATACAGACAGTTTAACAATCCAATAACTAACTATATCCAACTTTCTCTATAAAACTCTATAATCCTTACTCACTAACAATCTGCTGCCTTACTATAAACTATCCCTTATTCTACCCCCCCTCACAACTCATTTATGGGGGATTTCCTTTTAAACTCTCTTTAACTTCAATCCCATATATCCAATCATATTCTGAATTGTCTGTGGGAAATACTTATTCCCCCTATAACTCAAATATCCCTTACTATTCATATATCTACTAATACTACTATAACTATTCCCCTCATCTATTAACTTTTCAAACATTTCTTTATATTTGTTACTAAATTTTATACTTTCTTCTTTATTCTTCTTACTTAATACATATTTTCCATTCTTTCCTAATTCTACTCCTCTCAACTTACACATTTTCAAACTGTTTTTAGTATTTTCACTTATCCTCCTTCTTTCCTCTTCACTTATTACACTAAACAAATGGAGTTGGAATGGAGTAGAATTAGGATATTGTGTTACAATAAATTTAATATTCTCTTCCATAATCCTACTAATAAAACTCACTCTTCTACTAAATCTATCCAATCTATAAATTAATAATGTATAATTATTCCTCTTACACAACTTCATACATTCATTTAAAACTTTTCTATTATTTTTCATTCCACTACTTACTTCTACAAACTCTTCTATTAACTCATCTTCTTCTTTTAAAAACTCTCTTATTTTTGTTTGTTGAAATTCCAATCCTAATCCACTCTCTTTTTGTTTATTTGTAGAAACTCTTATATAACTTACATATTTCATCTTATTTTTTCCCTTTCTTAAAACACAATCCTTCATTTGTATTTTAAGACTCCCCAATAACTCCCACTTCCACAACATCTAATTTTATTGAAAGATTATTTTACTATTTTTTTATTTTTTGAAATTTTTATTACTTAAAATATATAAAAAGGAATTTATATATTAACTACACACACAATCTAAACATCCATTATATTTAACTGAAAATCCATATATTATTACAACCCCCTTTGTAACAACTACTTCATACTTTTTCCATAATCCCATTCCTCTATATACAACAAAAATAAACTTTCCAAATCCTCTTCATTATTCTTCCATGTTTTGAGTTTTGGCGTATGGGATTTAAACAATCTTATAAACTCTTCTTCTAATTCTACTTTTCTTTTAGAATAACTACTACTTTCATATCCTACTTCCACATCCAACTTCTTTAATTTTTCTATCTCTCCACTTTCTACTAATAATTTTCTCAATATTTCCTTTATTATTAATATTTCCTTATAACTCCATCCTCCTTCCTTGTTATCCATTTCCCTTTGGATGAGATAATTGTTATGTTTGTTTCTATCCATAATAATTCTAATCCTCTACTTTCCACTCTTTATTATTAATCCCTTATTATTATCCCCCTTCACTTCATTATACACAATCATCATTTTACTAATAATACTATAACTCAACCTATAACTCTCTTCTAATAAATCTCTCTTCATATCATTTTCACTTTTAAATGTAGTTTTAAAACTATACAAATCACTTCTATAACTAATATTATGTGTGGATATTTTACAAATATATTCACTCCACTTCTTAACTCCCACTTCCACACTTTGATTTTTAAATGGAATATTCTTTATATTCACTTCCCAACTTCTTTTAAAATACTTCCTTATTATCCTCCCATATCCTTCCTTACTAATAACTCCCCCCCTTAATACTGAATGGATATGTGGAAGGATATATAAATTAGTTTTAGAATTATAATTTTCTTTTAATTCCATCTCCTCAATACATCTCTTCAAATATTCTACTTTTCTTCTCTCTAATTCATTTTTAATTGTTGTTGTGGAATATAATTTTTCTTTATTAATAACTTCTAATTCTACAATTCCATCTATATAAAAATTGTTATTACTTTTTCTACATAATTCAATTTTACTTCTAAACTCTTTTAATTTTCCCTTAACCCCCTCTATACTTAATTCACATAATCCATTTAATATTGTTGAAGAATATAAATTATATCCATTCTCTACTTCCTTAATCCATCTACCATATAACTTCCCACTAATTCTCCTACTACAATCCAAACAATATATACTACTACAATATTTTCCTCTCCCACATTTCTCTATCTTCACACTTAATTCCTTATTCCTATTCCTTAAATACTTTAATCCTCCCTTCTTACTACTATTACTCCACTCCCCATCCACTCCCTCTTCTATTTCCTCCATATATTCATAAATCTTTTCAAAATATTCTTTTCTACTATCTTTATGAAATTTCTCTTTTAATTCTTCAAAACTTCTACTCATACTATCTCCTCTATTACACTCTAACATATTTTTAGTGTGTTGAATAATAGAGGAATTGGAGGGAGGGTAATTATTTTTATAATTAAATTTGGAGAATATAATGAAAAGTTTGAATAAATTAAATCTATCCCCCCTTAAAAAAACCCCTCTTAACAAAACTATTAGTAGGAGAATGAAGTTATTAAACAATCTTAATAAACAATTAAAATATTCTATTATTCTTTTAGATGGAGGAGATAATAGAATTGAAAATGAATTTAATAGAAAAGTAAGTTTATGGTTTTTTCTAGAAGAGAGTGGAAAGTATTTTTTAGAAATTAAATATGGAAAAGAAGTATTAAATTTAGGAGATAAAACTAAAAAATACTCCATCATTTGTAATGATATGATGGAAGTTAATAAGAATTTAGGAATAGTTAAGGATAGTGTTATGAAGGGGGAATTTGACAGAGTTTTGGAAGATGTGAGTAAGAATATTAGAAGTAAATTTAAGAAATAACACAAAAAAATAGAGTGAGCGTTTAGTTTGTTATATTTAAACACAAACACTTAAACACTCACTCTACTTAATACTTATTTACTCTTTAATATAATTACACAAACTTCATCATTTCCAATAAACTTTTCCATCTCATACTTAACACTACTTAATTCTTTTTTCTTAACTTCATCTATTATTTGAAATTTCAATTGTTTAAGAGATTGTATTTGTCTTACTAATTCATTTTTATTTGTGGGGGTTATTATTTTATTCAATAACATCTAATTTAATCCTTCATAAAGTGGGATAAATTTAATGTTAGTAAGATTAAGGATATAAAATGAGGGAAATAAACAGGATTGAATTTTCCCCCATCCTTTATAGTTTTTAACTTTTAAATATTTTCATTAATTTATTATTTTCTTCTACTTCTTCTTTAACAATATCTCCATTATCCATTACATATTCTTTTATTAACTTATTCAATACTTGAGATTTATTACTAATATTATATTTACATATAACATCAAAACTCTCTTTTAAAGATTGGGGGATTAAGAAATTAAATAATATTCTATTACTATTATACTCTTCTACTAACATACAATTCTCCATTACTATACAACAAACACACTCATATTTTCCTTTATAATTAGTGGGATTATATTGTATTTATGATTTATTTATTATTCTCTTATTTTTGGGATTTACTTTTTCAAAAACACACTAACACACATAACTTACAGATATATTATGTATGATATATTTATACTTTCCTTCTATTCAAATAGTGTTTGTTAATTTTATCATTTCATAAACTCATATAAACTTCTTCCTACATCACGATAAACTTCACTTTCCCATCTCTCAAACTCATTTACTCCCCTCAACTTATTCCAATTTCTTCCCTCATATTCTTTATATACTTTTCCAAATTCTACTTCTCCTCTTTCCTTATAGAAACTCTCCTTTTCTTCATCTAATTCATTAACTATTTCTCTATCCACAACATCATCTAACTCTTTTATTCTTTCTCCATTACTACACATAAATCCCTCTAACATTAATTCAGGAATTTCTTTTGGAAAATAAACATATCTCAAATCTTCTTTTTGTAATTTCTTTATTCTTTCTATTTCTCTTTCTAATATTTTTCTATTATTCCAACCTATTTTTATACATCTTATTTCAACCTCTTCTAATTCAATCATTCTTTTACTTTTACTTAATTCCCCTAATTCTATCTTCCTCAAATTAATATCATAATGTAATGAATATTTACTTTCCTCTTTATCCTCATACTCTCTTCTATCTTTTTCTTTTACACTTCCATATTTTTTTATAATTTCTTCCTCTTCATACTTTCTATATCTATCCTCAAATTTATTAACTCTATCCTCTCCAATCCATTCATAATTATATTCTCTCCATATTCTCCCACTAATATTTTTATATTGTTTCAATATAACTTCATCTTTTCCTATCCATTCATTTATCTCTTCAATTGTTATTTCTTTTAATTTTAATACTTCCCTTCTAATAATCCCTCTTATATCTCCTATATTTCTTCCATCTAATGCCATCTTACTTCTTATTTTATTCAACTTTCTTCCATATTCACTCTTTTTTTTTCCCTTTACATCATATCCATCAAATCTACTACTATACACTCTACACTCAACTACAACTCCCTCTTTCAAACTTATATCCCTTACTAATCCTTCTATTTCTTCTATTCCTATATCCCATCCCATAAAACTAATTATTGAGGGATTAATTTTATCATCATACATTCCCTTAAATCTCTTCTTCCTATATTCACTTATTTTACTTTCCTCATATTTTCCATCTTTATTCTCAACTATCTTACATACATCCTCATCACTCCTACCCAATCCCACATAACAATTCTTCCTACTAATAACTCCTATCCTATTATTCTTCCTTAATACTTCTATTTTATTCCTTACATAGGTTTAAAAATGAATTAAATAACTAACAAATGAAGAGGATGGTTGGGTAGATTGGTATACTAACTATTTGGATGATATGAAAGAAGTCAGTCAATATGATGAAAAACAAAGAATTAGTTTCATTAAAAAGGTATGTTAATAAAATAGAAGTATTTTTAGATGAGTCTAGAAGTATACATGTGTTAAAGATGTATTTTAGTCTCCCTATTGTTAATGATAAGTTAATATGGAAAGATAAGTCTAATAAGAAACTTGGATATGACTTGTTAGAAGGTAGGGATGTTAAACTATTATTCCTCAAAAAAAAAAGAGAGGTTGAATCCCAGGTTAATGAAAAACCTAACATACTTACAGAAGTCTATAACAAGTGTTTAAAAGATTGTATCGGAACTATTGGGTTACAGTTGAATAAGATAGAAATAACATTATCTTCACTTAAATTTAAATTCATAAAAATCTCCATTATATTATTAATTATTAGAAGTTTTTGACATTTTTGAGATTAGTTTTTCACAATTATCAGCACTGTTTATTGGTTTGGGAATTTTTTTATCTCCGCATTTGAACCAACATAGTTTATAGCTGCCTGCCCAAGTCCATTCTATAAAAATGCAAGAATTCTTGTCTGCAAAAGCAGATTTTATAACTAGGTTGTTGTAAATAATTAATATAAATATAATTAATATATATTTTTTTAGTAGCATAAATTTCTTCCTAAATTACTCCTAATAATAAGAGTATAAAAATTTAGAACTATTTTGAATTAAAAACAAATGATAATAATTTCTACCTATTATTTAATATAATTAGAAGTACTTTAAAGTGTTCATAATAATACACCTCTGAAAGAGGATATAATATTAATTACCACTTAATGTAACCTATTTCACTGTATAGACGAAAGTTAATAGACAGGTGAAAATACTTTCACCACTTTTGTTAGTTTTTATTAAGTTAATAGGGAGGAAATAATGGTTAAGATTACAGTTAATGGAAAAGATCATACATTTGATGGCAATTCTAATATGCCGTTATTATGGTATGTAAGAGATATACTTGAGCTTACTGGAACAAAATATGGTTGCGGTGCAGCGCAATGTGGTGCTTGTACTGTGCTCATAGATGGAAAACCTGCTTTTGGTTGTCAAACATCAGTAGAAGCAGCAGAAGGAAAAAATATTACTACTATTGAAGGATTGAGTTCTGATGGAAATCATCCTGTTCAACGTGCATGGAGAGCTCATAATGTTCCTCAATGTGGGTATTGTCAGTCTGGAAATATTTTAGTTGCAGCTGCTTTATTAGATAGTAATCCTAATCCATCCGATTCTGAAATAAAGGATGGTATGTCTAGAAATTTATGCCGTTGTGGTACCTATCAGAAAATGTTTTCAGCAGTAAAAACTGCAGCTAAGGAGGGGTAGAATGTTAGTAAATTTAACAAGAAGAAACCTTTTAAAAGGAAGTGCCGCAGTCGGCGGTTTTGTTTTTGGTGTTCAATCTGGTTCTGTAGGCTTAATGAATTCTGTAGCGGAAGCTGCCACAGGTTCATTTGATGCAGGACTATATGTGACGATAAATAATGATGGATCAACTGTTATTACTTGTGCTAGAAGTGAAATGGGTCAAGGTGTAAGAACATCTTTACCAATGATTGTAGCAGATGAATTAGAAGCTGATTGGAGTCGTTGTTCAGTAGTTCAGGCTGATGGAGATCAAAAATGGGTTGATGCTGGCCAAGAACTTGATACGGACGGTTCTAGATCTGTTAGACGTGATATTAAGAGACTTAGAACTGCAGGTGCTGCTGCAAGAATGATGTTAGAGCAAGCAGGTGCAAAAAAATGGAATGTTCCAGTTTCTGAAATTACTTCTCAAAATCATACAGTTACTCATACTAAATCTGGAAGGTCTGCAGATTATGGAGAATTGGTTGGTATAGCTTCTGGTCTTTCTGTTCCTGCAGAATCAGATGTTCAAGTAAAAGATAGATCTGAGTGGAAGTATATAAATAATGAAAGTGCTTTTACACCAGATAAATATGTAGACTTAATGGATATGACTACAGGTAAGGGTATTTATGGGGCTGACGTTATACTACCGGGTATGAAAACAGCTGTTATAGCGCGTTCACCTGTATTTAGAGGTACTGTTGGATCTGTAGATGATAGTGCAGCTAAAGCAATAAGTGGTGTAATAGGAACAGTTGAAATTCCTACTCCAGAATTACCTGTTGCCGTTAAACCTTTGGGTGGCATAGCCGTTATAGCAGATAATACATATGCTGCAATTGAAGGCAGAAATGCATTAAATATTAAATGGAATGATGGCGGTAATGAAGGACATAATTCTTCAGATTATGAAGGTATTCTTCGTAATTCTGCTAAAAATCCAGGTACAGTTCTTCGTGATAGAGGAAATGTAGATGCTTTATTTAATCGAGCAGGTAAAATATTTGAGCGTGAATATTATGTTCCATACATGATTCATACTCCGATGGAACCACCTGCAGCCGTTGCGGATTTTAAAAATGGTAAATGCGAAATATGGGCATGTACACAACATCCTATCTGGGTACGTGATACAGCTGCAGAATTTTTAGGTATTGAAAAAGAAAATATAAAAGTTCATGTAACCCTTTTGGGTGCAGGTTTTGGTCGTAAATCTAAAGCTGATTTTGGAGTGGAAGCTGCATACTTGTCTAAAGAATTAGGGCATCCTGTCCGAGTAGTTTGGACAAGAGAAGATGAAGTACAAAATGGTTATTATCACGCTGCTAGTGCTCAACATATAAAAGCTGGTGTTATAAATGATAAAGTTGTTGCTTGGAGACAAGGAGTAGCTTTTCCTTCAATATTAGGTTTGTGGGTTCCAGATCAAAAGATAGGCTTTAATATTGAACATGGTCTTGGGTATGTTGATATGCCGTATAATGCTATTCCTAATATTAGAATGGAAAATGGTGATGCTGATATTCATACTAGAGTAGGTTGGTATAGATCAGTGAATAACATCCAGCACTCATGGGCAATGAACACTTTTGTTAATGAATTAGCGCATGATTTAGGTAAAGATCCTGTTCAATTTCAATTAGAGCTAATTGGAGAACCTGCACATATTGATCTAAGTCAAGAAGGTGTTAGTGATTACTGGAATTACGGAGATCCGATAGATGTTTATCCTATAGATACAGGGCGTTTAGCAAATGTTCTTCGTAAAGTAGCTAAAGTTTCTGGTTATGGAAAAAGGAAGTTGCCTAAAGGACATGGTTTAGGCATAGCAGTTCATAGATCCTTTTTAAGTTATATTGCAACAGCAATTGAAGTAGCAGTAGCTGATGACGGAACTTACACAATTCCTAGGGTAGATACCGTGCTTGACTGTGGAATGGCGGCCAACCCTGAAAGAGTAAGAGCACAATGTGAAGGTGCTGCTGTTTATGGAAATACGGTAGCTCGTCATGGGTTTATTTCATATACAGATGGATCAGTGGATCAATCTAATTTTGATGATTATCCAATTTCCAGAATGAATGATGCTCCTTTAAATGTGCATTTACATCTTGAAGAAACTAGTGATGTTCCAAGTGGAGCTGGTGAACCTATGGTTCCAACTTTTGCACCTGCGCTTGGAAATGCAATATTTAATGCTACTGGAAAACGTGTAAGGAACCTTCCAATTCGTCCAGAAGATATATTAAACGCATAGTAATATATCTTAGAAAACAAAATAGAGCGAAATTTTAATTAATTTCGCTCTATTAAATTTTATGAAAAACTATCTAAAAATATTTAGTATTATTTTTTTTATATCTATAGTTTTTATTAGTTACTTTGCCAATGCTCAAGAAGATATAGATATGCATAACGTTGAATATTATTCGATTTGTGCATGCGATTGTTTACATCATTATGAATTTAATTTTAATAGTGTTAATAACAATAAGTATGTATGTATAGGATTAACGAGTTCAGGTGAGAGAATGAATTCTATAGGGAAAACTTCTTATAAGGAAGGAATTATAGCTCTTCGTTTTATGCGACCGGTAAAACAAATAATTTGCAATAATTAATAAATGAATTGGTGTTGTAATGGGAATGAGAGAAGAAATTAGAATACATCTATGTGCTCAAAAACTATATGAATTTAGAGAAAATAATTGTAATTCTAATTTTACAGTGGATACTATAGCAGGCTCCATTGAAGAATCTTATAGAATACAGGATTTACTTAAAGCTAAATATTTAAAAGAAGGGATCAATATATGTGGTTGGAAAGCAGGTATAGTATCAACGCGTATGCAAAAAATTATATCAAGTGATCAAACTTTTTTATCACCAATTTTTAAAATAAATAACATAGAAAATAATTGTAACTTAGATTACAAAGAATATATAAATTTAGGTTTAGAAGTAGAAATTTTATGTAAGCTAAATTCTGATATTATTACACATAATTATGACTGGACTTTAGAGAATACAAAAAACGTCATAGAGAGTATTTCCTTAGCTATAGAACTAGTTGATACCTTAAATCTTCCAAATATAAAAAATAATTTACCATTACATATAGCAAATTTTGGAAATAATCTAGGCTTTGTTTCAGGAAAATTAATAGAAAATTGGAGTAATATAGATTTATTAAATGAAGAAATAACAATATTTTTAAATGATACAGAAATTGAAAAATTAAAACTTAATTACATGGGGTTAAGTCCAATATTAGTAGCTAAATGGATGTTAAGTAACCTGAAAAATAGAAGAGTAATTTTAAAGAAAGGTGATTATTTATTATTGGGTTGTTTATCACAGACTTTATGGATTGATGAAAATGAAAAATTAAATATTAAATCAAACACATTTGGAGAATTATCTCTTAGTACTTTTAAAAACCATGTCACTGATCATACTTAAAGGAAAGTATATGAAATTAATTTTTATTATTACTATTTTATTTACTTATAAGGCTTATGCTCATAGTGAAAACATAAAAAATGTGTATGAGAAAATTGAAACTGAAATGGGAGCAGAATATATGAGCTATTTTGTATTAACCATGAAAGATAATAATGAATATAAGTGCAAACCTTATTTAATACCAAAAGATAATAAAAAAATACATGGAACTATAAGCTTTGTTAAAATGAAAAGACCTACTAAAAATAAATATAAATTTTTTGTTACTTATTCATCTAGAGATGGTATAAAATGGCTGTGTAATTAAATAATTTATGATCAAGAAACTTGTACCCATAAGTCTTAGAAAAATAAAAGTAAGTTTATTCTTTTTTATTCCTAATAGTTGTTAAGGAGCATAGATCTGATCAAATTCTATCTCTTCTTTAACTATTTCAGAGTCATTGAAATTTAGGATAATAACTATTAAAATAATTGTTAATATGAAGCTAAATAACATTTTCATACCTAAACACTAACACCAGTAATTTCATCTATCAAAATTATTTTTGTGTATATTATTACTTATCTAGTAGTCATCATTTTCAGAATTATCTTCATGACCATCATGTGAGCTGTGGTCATGTTCTATTTCATCCATTTCTTCTACTATATTATCTATAGAATTATCCTCTTGGTCTTGTTTGTTTTTAAGATGATGATCTGCAAGAGAAAAATGTGATATCAAAAAATAAATTATAAATAAGTTTATTAATATTTTCATTCCTTACCCTTAACACAAATCATTTTATTTAACAAATTTTTCTGGAGGATTTAGTGCAAAATTTACGCAAAAATATTTGAAGAAACTATCCCAAGTATAACTTGGGACAAACTATAATCCAGAAGAAAGATATGACTGAGTTATTTTTTCTAATGCTGTAATCATAGCTGCTGTTCTTAAGTCAATTATTCTAGGATCTGATTTGCGCTTAGAAGAAATTACTATGTAGGCTTCTCTCATTGTGTCATCTAGTCCAGATCTAACTAAATCTATTTCCTTAGGTCCTTCGGTAATGTTGGAACGAACTTTTTTTGAAAATTTTTTGCCCGTAATATTCTCAATTGAATTAATAAGCAGAGAGTTACGATGTTCTGTTTCTCGTCTTTGCATTCTCCCAAAACGCATATGCGTTAAATTTTTAACCCACTCAAAATAAGAGACAGTTACACCACCTGCATTTGCGTAAAGATCTGGAATTATTGTTATTCCTTTTCTTCTAAGCAAATCATCTGCCTCAAAAGTGATTGGGCCATTTGCTGCCTCTACTATAAGTTTTGTTTTTATTTTATTAGCATTACTTAAATTAATCACACTTTCTAAAGCAGCTGGAATTAAAATATCACATTGTCTTTCCAAGGTTTCCTTACTTTTATTTGTAAACCCATTAAATCCTGATACTCCACCGGTTTCTTTCATATGACTATGTAAGGCTTTTATGTTTATACCTTTATTGTCAACAATTGACCCATCCCGTTCTATAACTGAAGTAATTTTTGCTCCGTCTTCTTGGGATAAAAAAGCTGCTGCATGGTAACCTACATTTCCAAGACCTTGAATTGAAATTGTCTTTCCTTCAATTGTTCCTGATAATCCTGTACTCTTTACGTCATCGGAATGACGAAAAAATTCACGTATAGCATATTGTATTCCTCTTCCAGTAGCTTCGGTTCGGCCCTGAATACCACCTTTAGAAACTGGTTTTCCTGTTACACAAGCTAGTGCATTAAGTTCTGTGGGATATAGTTTCCTGTATTCGTCAGCTATCCATGCCATTTCAGACTCTCCTGTTCCCATATCAGGAGCTGGCACATTTTGGGAAGGATGTATAAGATCACGTTTAGCCAACTCTTGTGTAAATTTTCTTGTTATTTTCTCTAATTCGCTTTTCTCCCAATTTTTAGGATCTATTAGGAGTCCCCCTTTAGCTCCTCCAAAAGGTACATCCACAAGTGCACACTTGTATGACATTAAAGCTGCTAATGCTTCAACTTCTTCCTGGTTTACAGTTGGTGCAAATCTAATGCCTCCCTTCACAGGTTCCAAATGTTCTGAATGTACAGATCTAAAACCAGTGAATGTAAACATCTGATCTCTTAACCGAACCCCAAAAGATACTTTGTAAGTAGAATTCACAGTCTTTATTTGATGAGCTAGCCCACTAGGTAAATTCATTAAAGCGGCAGCGCGATCATACATTGCATCAACAGAAGCTAAAAATCCTGAATCTTTCATATTAGTTCCAATCAATTTTATTACTACTTATGGATAATGCTAATAGTATTCTTTTTTTATTCATACCCTAATCCTAACACCAACCATTTCATCTATCAAATATTGTTGAAAGATCTAGTGACAACTAATATCATATTTTTTTATCCTATAATAATTATATGGGGCTGCTGCTATCCATCCAGAAATAAGTATAATGGGAATTACCTCTATAGATAAAAATGCTCCTCCCATCATAACTATATCAACCATATTCATTATTGTTTCCATGATTAGCATAGAAATGAGAGACATTCCTAATGCAGTTTTAAACGCATATACCAATCTCATTCTTTTTAAAAGAATAATAGTCTCTAGAATAATGCTAGTTACTATTCCATTTATTATTGCCAATAGCATTATTTGCCAAGTATACCACTCTATTGATCGCAATTGAAAATATAGAATAGTTCCAAAATCTCCAATTGAACAACCAATCAGACAATAAAAAGAGTTATGGAAAGCTGAAACCCAAGTATTTTTGTTATTAAAAAAAATAATAAAACTCATATTTAAACTTATCACAATAACCCTTTATATATAAGGATTTTGAAACTTTGTAAATCCTTAGTCTACAAATCAGTTTACAAATACAGGAGATGGTGGTGGGTTAGAAATTCTTATGTTTAATATTCAGAAGTTGTCTTATTAGAACTATCACTATCAGAAGCAGTATCTGATGATTCTCCACATGAAAATAATAATAAAGTCATTAATATTTATATATAATATTATATTTCAACTATCCTTAACATCCCTAATATCTTACTTCTATTAATCCCTTTAATACTATTTGAATATTCTATCTCTATACCTCTTTCCTATACTCTTTCCATTTCTTTATTATTATTATTAAATTATAAACTACAAACATTTTTTATATTTTTTCCATCTTCATTCTCCTTTATATAACTCCCTATAATCCTTATATTTCCTCATTTTTCACTTAAATTACTATTAAATATTACCTCCACTTATACTCCCCCCTACACACTATTTCTATTCTCCAATACATTATTAATATATTCCACATCCTCTATTCCTAAACATTTCACTTCATCCTTCTCTCTACTTTTCCATTTCTTCTTCAACATTCTCTCTACTATCTTCACACTTAATTCTTTCCCCCTACTACTCCTCATTCCCCTTCCTTTTAAATATTCACTTATTTCCTTATACATTAATCCCCTATTCCTTAACTCTTCAATCTCCTTAACTAAACTATTCCTATACAAATCATATCCATTCAATCCTCCTAATTTAATTTGGAAAGATACATTATATTTTAGTGATATTTTAGTGTTATTTTTATTTGATTTATTATGGAATTTATGTGATATTCTACTTAATAATATCGCTCTATCCTTATTCAACTGTGACTGATTTAGCTAAATTTCTTGGTTGATCAACATCAGTACCTTTTATAACTGCCGTATGATATGCTAACATTTGTACTGGAATGGAATATAATATAGGAAGAACAAATTCATTACTTTTTGGTATTTCTAAAGTTATATGAGCAATATTTGAAAGTTTTTTTATACCTTCCTTATCAGAAATAAGTATTATTTTTGCACCTCTTGCAGCAACTTCCTCAATATTAGATGCTGTCTTAGCAAACAACTCATCAGAAGGTGCTAAAGCTACTACCGGAACACCATCATCAACAAGAGCAATAGGTCCATGTTTTAATTCACCTGCTGCATAAGCTTCTGCATGAATATAGCTTATTTCTTTAAGTTTTAAAGCGCCTTCTAAAGCAATGGGAAATGATGAACCTCTTCCAACATACAGAACATCCCTAACATTCTTTAACTGTTTTGCTATCTTATTTAATGAACTCTCTATTGTTAAAACTTCAGCAGTTAAAGCTGGTAATTCTATTAAATCTTCAACTAATTTAATAATTATATCTTTTGATAAATTTTTTCTGCATTCAGATGCATATAATGTTAAACAGGCTAAAGTAGCCAGCTGTGTAGTAAAAGCCTTTGTAGATGCCACTCCTATTTCTGGTCCCGCTAATGTAAGAACAGTTGCATCAGCCATTCTTGCAATAGAACTTTCTAAAACATTTACTATAGCCAGAGTTTTTAAATTTCTTTTCTTAGCATTATTTAAAGCTGCTAAAGTGTCTGCAGTCTCTCCCGATTGAGAAATTACTATAACAGCTTCATTATCAACATGCGCATGGCTTCTATATCTATATTCCGAAGCTATATCAACCTCAGTAGGAATATTAGCATATTTCTCGAACCAATTTTTAGCAACCATTGCTGCGTAGGAGGAAGTTCCACAAGCTATAATTGATAATTTTTTAATATCAGTAAAATTAAAATCCATTTTAGGAAAAACAATATTTCGATTATGAGGATCTATAAAACTTTTTAATGTTTCACCAATCACTGTAGGTTGTTCATGTATTTCTTTAAGCATAAAATGTTTAAAACCACCTTTTTCAACTGCCTTACCAGACATTAGTGTTTTTGTTTCTTGTCTTGTAACAATATTCATACCCTCATCAAAAATTTTTATTCCATCCCTACTTATTTCCGCCATATCTAAATTTTCAAGATATACTATTCTATCTGTTAAAGGTGCTAAGGCTAATGCATCGGAACCTAGATACATTTCATCTTTTCCATATCCAATAGCTAGCGGGCTATCTTGTCTAGCTGCTATCAATATATCTTCTTTACCTGCTAACAAAATTCCTAATGCAAATGCTCCATCAAGTTTTTTTAATGCTTTTCTTACCGCAAGGATGCCCTCTAACCCCTCATCAATATATTCTGATATTAAATGTACAATCACCTCACTATCAGTCTCTGTATAAAACTTATGACCTTTAGATATTAATTCTTCACGTAACTCTATATAATTTTCTATTATTCCATTATGAACAATTGCTACCTTGTCATTTGCATGTGGATGAGCATTATTTTCATTTGGAGCACCATGAGTAGCCCATCTTGTATGTGCAATACCAATAGAACCTGCTAATGGATTTTCTTTTAGCAACTTACTTAAATTAGATATCTTTCCACTAGCGCGCCTTTTATCTATTTTTTGATTTACTAATGTTGCAATACCTGAAGAATCATACCCTCTATATTCTAATCTTCTTAATCCTTCTAATAATAAAGCTTCTGCTTTATTTTTACCTACAACTCCTATTATTCCACACATAAATAAGCTATACCCTTAAATTACTATATTTTTATTTAGTCTTTTTAGTTTTTTTTTTAATAATGACTTGTTTATTTCTTTCAACTGCTAACATATTATCAGGAATATCTTTAGTTATAACACTTCCAGCACCTACTAAAGTATTAGATCCTAATTTTAAAGGTGCTACTAATGAAGCATTAGAGCCTATGAAGGAATTAGGACCTATAATTGTTTTATTTTTATTAACACCATCATAATTACAAGTAATAACTCCTGCTCCTATATTAACACTATTACCAACTTCCGTGTCTCCAATATAAGATAAATGATTCACTTTAGATCCTCTTTTAATTTTAGAATTTTTAATTTCAACAAAATTTCCTACTTTAGAAAATTCTTCTAAAACAGTCCCCGGTCGTAATCTTGCAAATGGTCCTACATTAGAATTCTTTTTTATTGTTACTCCTTCTATATGACAAAAAGATTCTATCCTTACTCCTTCTCCGATTTTAACTCCAGG
>Ga0209657_1000663_pt1 | contig 21829 bp, 31 predicted proteins | sample SaaInlV_100m_DNA_FD_184650 | JGI IMG/M metagenome (GOLD analysis project Ga0209657, IMG submission 184650) | Marine microbial communities from expanding oxygen minimum zones in the Saanich Inlet - SI037_S3LV_100m_DNA (SPAdes) (version 2) | ecosystem: Environmental > Aquatic > Marine > Intertidal... | reverse complement strand
AACCGACTCAAGATCAATTTATGGAAAGATTGATGCAAATGATTCAAGCGCTTCAAGAAAGAAGCCAACCAGTTGCACAACCAGCACCACAACCAGTACAACAAATGGCACCGCCTCCACCGCGACCACCTGTTGCTGCGTTTAATATGGGCAATGCAAGCGCACCAATGACAGCACCGACAATGCCGCAAATGTTTAATCAAGGACCAGGGTTTTTTACTCCACAGCAAAGAGGACCTAGAATTGCACCAGGTGCTATAGCTCAACAAGGACAAGAAATGCCTAACTATAATCTAGACTTTAGTTCTTTTTTGAGAAATAGATAGAAAGTAGTGGACGGAATAAGATTAGCAGAGTATATTTTAAAAGAACTTCGAGATAGACAAGAACGAGTTTCACAACATCTGTCTAGTGGTTCAATAAAAACGATGGAAGACTATCGTTTTCTGATTGGAGAGTTGACGGCACTTCGCTCCTTTGAGTCAGACTTAAAAGAAGTGTTGCAAAAAACAACTGGAGACAGTTTTGATGAGTGACCTAGCAGTCCCACAACATATATTAGCCGAACGCGAGGCTCAAAATAAAGCGCAAAAAATAGAAGAAAGCAACGGTAAAGCAACGACTCAAGATGCTTACATTGAACCAAAAGAACTGGTGCTTGATCCTTCTCTTTTAGACAGCTCCCTTTTAGAAAGAATGCCGCAACCAACAGGTTGGCGGTTATTGGTATTGCCCTACAAAGGAAAAGGCATGACAGAAGGTGGCATTGTATTGCCAGATTCTGTGGTTGATAGAGAGGCTTTAGCGACAGTTGTTGCGTATGTTTTAAAACTCGGACCATTGGCCTATAAAGATTCTGGAAAATTTAACGGTGAATCTTGGTGTAAAAAAGGCGAATGGGTTTTGATTGGGAGATATGCAGGTGCTCGTTTTAGACTAGATGATGGCGCAGAAGTTAGAATTATTAATGATGATGAAGTCATTGGTACTATTTTAAACCCTGACGATATCCAGAGCTTATAAAGGAAAAAAAATGGCTGAAGCATTACCAGAAATTACCGACGAAAAGATTGAAAAGGCAGCATTGCCAGAAAACAAGAGGGCTAATGAAACAGTCTCTGAAGAATCTACTTTTATTGAACTAGAGGGGAAAGACCTAGAAGGTCTTGCTCCGATAGAAGAAGAAAAGGTTCAAGAAGACTTTGAGGTTAGCGATCATGTTAAAAAAGATGCTGAAAAAGGCGAAGATGAAGCCACTCAACGCGCTAAGTTAGCACAAAACAGAATTAACAAAGCTGTTAAACAAGCAAAAGATTTCCAAAGAAGAGAGCTACAAGCTCTGCAATATGCAAAAGAAATTGCCGAAGAAAACAAAACCCTTAAAAACCAACAAGCACAAATGTCACAAAGTTATGGCAATGAATTTGGTGCTAGAGTGGAGTCTCAATTAGAAGGCTCTAAGATTGCTTTGCAAAAAGCAATGGAAGACGGCGATGCGGGTCAAATTGCTGAAGCCCAGTCTATATTAGCTGCTGCATCGGCTGATAAGGTTGCACATGACCAATATCAAGGACAACTTCAGAGATACAATCAAGAGTTAGAGCAATACAACGCACAACAAGATATGTATGCTCAACAACAGCAAGCGGCCATGCTGGAACAAAGACAAAATCCAAGGCAGCCAGATTATAATCCTCCTTCACAACGTGCTCAATCTTGGGCCAATGAGAATACTTGGTTTGGAAAAGACCAAATAATGACCAATGTAGCTATTGCTGTTCATGAACAGTTAGCACAAGAAGGATTTGACACAGAGTCAGATGGCTATTACTCTGAAATTAACAAAAGGATGAAGCAAGAGTTGCCGAATCGTTTTGAAAATATCGTGGGAGCTGACGGGAAACCCGCCCAAACCGTCGCTTCACCATCACGCAGTAACTCAAATGGGCGCAGGAAAAATCGTAATCAGGTAGAGTTGACACCTAGCGAACAGCAATTAGCTAAACGTTTAGGAGTTTCTTTCAAGGATTATGCAGTTCACAAAGCGAGGTTAGATAACTCATGAATGATAAAATTGAAATCGAAGAAAATGTTGAAATTGACAGAACTTCTCGAAGTTCAGAAACACGCGAGACTCAAAAGGCTAGACGCCCTTGGGAACCGCCTTCTCTTTTGAAAACGCCTGAACCCCCTCCTGGTATAAAATACCGTTGGGTTCGTACTGAAATAAGAGGTCAGGAAGATCGAAAGAATGTCATGCAACGAATGCGCGAAGGATGGGAACCAGTTAAACCGGAAGAAATTCCAGAGTTTGATGTTCCAACCATTGACCACGGCAAACACGCAGGTGTAGTCGGAATTGGTGGGCTTATGCTTTGTAAAATCGATGCATCAATTGCTGAAGAACGAAATCAGTATTTTGAAGATAAAACAATGAATCAAATGAATGCAGTTGACAACAACCTCATGCGTGAAGAACATCCTGCAATGCCGATCACTAAAAGTCGGCAGTCCAGGGTTACATTTGGCGGTAATACTAAAGGGAAACCTTAAGTGTTACTTAATATTAATCTCGTGATCGGAGAAGTTTATCATGGCAAATAAAGACGCCGCATTTGGTTTGCGTCCAGTTAAGCATGTTAGCGGTTCACCGTTCAACGGAGGTCAATCTAGATATCGTATTACAACAGCAGATGCTACTAATACGACTAACATCTACAATGGTGACATTGTGACCCAAAACACAGCTGGTATTGTTACAAGAATAGCCAGAGCTGATGGTGGTAGTGCTACAAGTTCTATTATTGTTGGTGTGTTTAATGGTTGCTACTACACTGACCCTACTACCAGTAAGCCCACTTGGAGCAATTACTGGCCAGGAAACGCTGCTACGGATGCAGTCGCTTTTATTTTTGACGATCCTTATATCGTTTATGAAGTACAAGCTGACGCTGCTTTCCCAGTCGCTGACCTGTGGGGTAATTTTGATATTGTAGACCAGTCGACAGTAGGAGATACCAGCAGTGGTAGATCTAATGTTGAGCTTGATGTGACAACGGGAGCTACTACAGCTACGTTGCCAATGAAAGCAATTGAGATATCTACAGACCCTCAAAACTCTGATGTTAGTACGGCAAACACTAACGTTCTTGTTCTAGTACAAAACCATTTGTATAGACAAGCTCAAGTTGGTTTAGCATAAAGGAGAATTAGACAATGGCAATTTCAAGAGCACAGCTCGTTAAAGAATTAGAGCCTGGTTTAAACGCCCTTTTCGGCATGGAGTATTCTCGTTATGAGAATGAACACGAGGAAATTTTCGAGAGCGAAAGCTCAGACCGTGCATTTGAAGAAGAAGTTCTTATTGCAGGGTTCGGAAATGCCCCAGTGAAAAGAGAGGGTGATGGAGTTGAGTTTGATACAGCCTATGAAGGCTTTACTGCTCGTTACACCCATGAAACTATTGCATTAGCATTTGCATTAACAGAAGAAGCTGTAGAGGATAACCTCTATGACCGACTCGGTGCTCGTTATACGAAAGCGCTTGCGCGTTCTATGGCTCACACCAAACAGGTTAAAGCTGCAAACGTTTTGAATAATGCTTTTAGCTCTAGTTACACAGGTGGAGATGGTTTATCACTGGTAAACAGTGCGCATACCCTAGCGGGTGGCGGAACTTTCTCAAATACTCCTAGTACCGCAGTTGACTTGAACGAAACATCACTTGAAGACGGTTTAATTACAATATCAACTCTTGTTGATGATCGTAATCTAACTCTTGCTCTTCAGGGAATGAAGCTAATTGTGCCACCGCAACTTCAATTCATAGCAGAACGTTTAATCGAAACGCCAGGTCGTGTCGGAACGTCTGATAATGATATCAATGCAATCAAGAATATGGGAATGATACCTAACGGCTATTGTGTTAACCATTTCCTAACAGATACTGATGCATGGTTTCTATTAACAGATTGTCCAGACGGCATGAAGCATTTCGTGAGATCGCCTATGAGCACAAACATGGAAGGTGATTTTGATACCGGAAATGTTAGGTTCAAGGCTAGAGAACGTTATAGCTTTGGTTGGAGTAATCCTCGTGGCATATATGGCTCGCAAGGCGCTTAAGAACCAGTAAATGGAAGTTTGTAATACACTTTCTTACTCAGTATTACAGAGAAAGGGGCTTCGGCCCCTTTTTTCTTTTTTCCTTTATCTTTTCCTCATTTAACAGTAATATAAACTCTTACCTAGGATTTTATATTTACCTATCGACTGGCCTAGCAGACAAAGCCAAAAGACGATGGGGTTATTAAGGAGACTTAATTATGGCACAATCAACTTTTGCAGGTCCTGTAAAATCACTCGCTGGTTTTATTAATGCAGGATACAAAGCAACCGTTAGTTTAACGGCAAACACAACCATCACAGTGGCAGCTCATGCTGGCAGAATGCTATTATGTAATGATGCAGACGGAGTGTTTACACTTCCCAGCATTGTTGTAACAGAACCTGCTGATAAGGGCGACCCAGGACAATTATGTAATTTAGGCGCTCAATTCACTTTTGTTGTTGTCACGGCAGCAACAGATATGGACATCGTAACAGACGGCACAGACAAATTCGTCGGTGGTGCTTATACCGGCATTGATGACAGCGCAGCAGGTAAAACTTTTATCTCTGGCGCATCTAATGATGTTATTACACAAAACGGCACAACTAAAGGCGGTTTAGCAGGAAGTATTGTAGTAGTTACTGCAATAGCCAGCGCTAAATACCATGTTGCAGCACAGCTACTTGGTTCAGGAACTTTAGTAACACCATTTGCTGACGCTTAATAGGGGGTAGATTATGGCTAATACAGTCACAGGTCCCACTAATCAGTTTGACGGAGAAAAAACACTTATTGTTTATGCTTCAGTTTTATCAGATGGAAGTGCAAGCAGTACGACCTTGGTTGATGTTTCAGCATTGAATGCTGCTCCTGACGGAACCGCTTGCTCTACTGTTACCTTAAAAAAGATTTGGTATACAGTTAGTGGCGCTCCTGATGCACCCGCTTCTTTAGATTGGGATGCAACCACAGATGTTACTTTTCTAACATTGTCTTACGACAATTCGTTTGATTTTAGTGGCTTTGGCGGTTTGTCCAATACTAAAGCATCTGGTTACTCAGGCGATGTACTTTTTGTTATTCCGTTAACGGCTGATGCCGGGAATGAATACACCGTTTGGTGTGAGTTCATTAAGAACTACTAATAAGGATGGCTACTTCTGGATCAAGAGACTTTCAGCCCGATGTCGCTGAATGGATCGAGGAGGCCTACGAACGATGTGGGCTTGAAATGCGTACTGCTTATGACGCAAGAACAGCCCGCCGTTCTTTAAATATTCTTTTTGCAGACTGGGCAAACAGAGGTTTGAATCAGTGGACCATTAATAACGTTAGTCAAACATTAACCCAGGGAACTGAGTCTTATGATTTAAACAGTTATGTGGTTGATGTTTTAGATGTTGTCTTAAGAAGAACGACCAATAGTGTGGCAACAGATTATCAAATGACTCAAGTAGGTCGTTCTGAATATTGGAACATTCCTTCTAAATCGACTCAAGCTAGACCCACACAATATTTCTTAGACAAACAAGAAACACCTAAAATATATGTATGGCCAGCACCAGAGAACAGTACAGATGTTATCAAGATGAATCAAATTTTAAGAATAGAAGACGCAGATGCATCGGCTAATGATGTCCAGGTTCCTTTTAGGTTTTATCCTTGTTTGGTTGCAGGCCTAGCTTATTATATAGCTCAAAAACGTGCGCCAGATAGAATACAAATCTTAAAAGGAATGTATGAAGAGGAATTTGCTAGAGCATTAGCTCAAGATGAAGATAGAGGACCATTAAGGATAAAGCCTAATATGCGTTCTTATGGGTACTGATCATGGCATATGCTTCAGGCAAATATGCATATGGAATTTGTGATCGGTGCGGTTGGCGTTATCATTTATCAGATCTGACTAAAGAATGGAATGACTTAAAGACTTGTCCTGAGTGTTTTGAACCTAAAAGTCCACAATTGGAACCTCTTGCTTACACTGCGGACCCAGAGGCTCTATATGAACCGCGACCTGATATAAATTTTAGAACAGCTTCTTTAGGCGTTGTCACTACAAATACAATTTCAGAGTTTGATTCTAAAGGAGTCTATTTAGGAACTGGCGGTATGACAACAACGAACGATCCAATTGGTACTGATTTTGAGAGTGTTGAAGGCACTGGAGAAGTTGGTACTATAGTAGCTACAGGAGGCTCATAATGTCTTTTACTTATGCAACACTAAAAACAGCAATACAAGACTACATGGAAGACAGTGGAACTACTTTCGCTAACAACCTGGATAACTTTATTAAAGTGACCGAAGAGGACATTCTGAAGAATGTAGAACTTAATTATTATAAGAAGAATGTAACGGGAACAGCTTCTTCTGGAAATGCTTATTTAGGAATGCCATCAGATTTTCTTTCAGCCTTTAGCCTGGCTGTTATTAGTTCTAGTGTTTATACTTATCTTTTACTTAAACACCCTTCTTTTATTAGAGATTACACGCCGAACGCATCAACAACAGGCACGCCAAAATATTATGCAGACTTTGATAACGATACCTTTATCCTGGCACCAACGCCTGATGCAGACTATAGTTTTGAATTGCATTATTTTTATAGGCCTAACTCTTTAACCGCAGGTGCTTCTGATGGAACCACCTATCTATCTATTAACGCACCCAATGTTTTATTATCAGGATGTTTGTTACAAGCAGCGCTGTTTATGAAATTAGATCAGACAGAAGTAGGAACTTATAAGCAAAATTATGACAAAGAAATGATGCAGTTTAAAGTTTGGGCAGAAGGAAGAAACACTAAAGAAGAGATGAGATACGATAAAACCAGGTCTATTTTATAATGATTAAAGAATTAGAAGGTAAAAATATCGCTATTGTCGCTATGGGCAAAAGCCAACTCGACTACCATATGTCGCTTAGTCATAGTCAAGAATACGATGAAGTCTGGGCAATTAACTCTATGTGTGCCGTGGTTAAAACAGATCGGCTATTTATGATGGATCCAGCCTCTAGATTTTTTGATACCGAAGATCCAGGCCCACAAACAAAAGTTATGAGGAAGTTATTACCCAAACTAAAGTGTCCTATTTATTCATGCGAACTAGATAAAAGAGCACCATCAATAGAGCTTTATCCTCTAGATGATGTTATTTCTGAATTAAGTTGTGGATATCTAAACAACACTATTGCTTATGCCATTGCTTTTGCTGCATTAAACAATGTGGGCAAGATTAATATGTTTGGAGCTGACTTTAGTTACACAACCAATGTGCATTTTGGAGAGATGGGAAGAGCTTGTTGTGAGTTTTGGTTGTCTAAGTGTATGAGCAAAGGAATTGATATTTCTATTGCGGCAACATCTTCTATGTTAGATACTAATGTTTCTGAAAAAGAAAAATTATATGGATATCACAGGTTACAAGATCCTCCTGTGGTATATTTAAAAGATGGAGACTTAAAAACAACTAAGTTTTCAGAAGTAAAAAAGGATAATAAAAAACTCGTTGGAGTTTCAGGAAGAAAAGACTATATGAAGGTTTCAAAAACAAACGGTCTTTTACCAGCTGAACCCAACCAATACTGAAGGAGTAAGAAATGCCAGGAATGACAGCAAGACGCGATAAAATGCGTGGCGATCCTAAGAAGTTTCTTCGACCTGGGGATGATGCGGTTTATTCTTCCCCTAAGAAGAAGAAAAAATCTTCTAAAAAGAAGAAATATTAGAGATGTTCCAAGCTAAAATAGATATGGCTGTAGGCGAGTTGGGCGTAAAAACAACTCATAACAGAGGCCATACGGTAGAAGAAGTAGCTGAAATGGCTACCGATAGATTAATTTCGGTTGCAGATACTGCTCCGAATGAAATAAAAGCACAGGCACATGCTTTTAAAAATGTGTGTCATCAGGTCATTGTTTATTATATGCAAGAGGCGATTAAAAACCACATGTGTACAATAGGCAATCAATTAGAATCGCAAGGTCATAAAGATCTTGCAAATATTATTAGGAGACTATAATGGCTATAACACAGGCAATGTGTACTTCTTTTAAGAAAGAACTCTTAGAAGCCGTGCATAACTTTAAAGCATCTGGAGGAAACTCTTTTAAGCTGGCTTTATATACAAGTTCAGCGACAATGAGTGCTTCTACTACCGCCTATACTACAACCGCAGAGGCATCAGGAACAAACTACACTGCGGGCGGATCAGCTTTAACAAATGTCAACCCGACCACATCGGGGACAACTGCTTTTACTGATTTTGCTGATTTGACTTTTGGTACAGCAACAATCACAGCAAGAGGTTGTATGATTTATAATGATACAGCTACTAGCGATCCAGCAGTTGCAGTTTTTGATTTTGGTGGAGATAAGACAAGTACAGCAGGTAGTTTTACGATTACATTCCCAGCCGCAGACGCAAGTAACGCTGTTATTAGAATAGCGTAGCTGAGTCATGGCTGGTTGGGGTCGATCTACTTGGGGAGCAGGTCCTTGGGGTGAACCCGCAGTTGTTAATGTATCTGTTGCATTAACAGGACTAGCAGGTACTTCGGCTTTAGGCACTGAAACCGTTAGTTGTGACGCTAATGTCGCAGAGACAGGTGTAGCAGCAACAGGTTCTGTGGGCACAGTTGTTGCGACAGGGGTTGCAATTGTTACTGAGACAGGGGTTGCGGGAACAGGTGCGATAAGTTCCTTAACTATTACTTGTGATGCCAATGTTGCAGAAACAGGAGTGGCAGCTACTGGTGCGATAAGTTCGCTTACGATTACGGGTGTTGCTAATCTTTCGGTCACAGGACTAGCGGGAACCACTGCTTTAGGTACTGAAACTGTTACTGGTGATGCAAATGTTGTAGAAACAGGACTAGCGGGAACAGGAGCAGTTGGAACTATAATTGCTGCTGGATTTGCAATACAAGGAGTTAGTGGTACAGCATCAACAGTAGGCCTCGGTGATGAGACTGTAACTTGTGATGCTAATGTTTATCCAACTAATGTAGTAGGAACAACGGCATTAGGAAGTGTTGGCATTATTGGTACTAACAATATTGCCGTTACAATGGATGCAGCGACAGGAGCAGTTGGTTCACTTACAACAACTTCTCACGCAAACATTTATCCAACGGGAGTGGTGGGAACAGGACAAATAACTTCTGTGTTGGTATGGGGAGTAGTTGTTCCAGGACAAGATCCAGAGTGGGACGGAGTTAATGATTCACAAAGTCCAAGTTGGGGCGCTGTAGACGATGCTCAAAGCCCTGGTTGGCAGGAAGTGGCTTAATAATGGAAAAGATAATTTATAACAGTTATACTCATATAAGATTGGAGGATCGATAATGGCAAGTACATATGTAAATGATTTAAGACTCAACGAGCTGGCTACTGGTGATGGTAGTGGAACGTGGGGCACAACAACAAACACAAATTTAGAGCTAATAGCAGAAGCATGGGGTAGTGGTTCAGAAACAATCACAGGAACTTCGCACACCATTACAATGGCAGATGGTGCAGCAGATGCAGCCAGGGCCTATTCTCTTACTCTAACAGGATCAATTACTGCGTTAAACACAGTAACCCTTGCTCCTAATACAGTTAATAAAACATGGGTAATTCAGAACTCTTCTGGATACGCGGTTTCAATATCACAAGGCACAGGCGCTAATGTTGTTATTCCGAATGGCGGAATTAAGATGGTAGTTGCTGATGGTGCAGGAAGTGGAGCAGCAGTGACCGATGTACTAGACCTAACAGGCGGTACAGGCAATGTAGGGCTTGGTAGTGGAAACTTAGGCACAGCCCTAACGACAGGAACAGACAATGTAGCTATTGGTGAAGCATCCCTTGATGCAGTCACGACTGGCTCGGATAACACAGCAGTTGGCGATAATGCTGGTGGCGCTTTAACCACAGGCGGTAATAATGTAGCGATTGGTTCAGGAGCCTTGCTAGTAGCAACAACCGCAGCAGACAATACCGCGATTGGAACACTAGCTTTAACCGCTAATACTTCTGGAACAGACAACACCGCAGTGGGATATGCAGCAGGAGATGCTGTAACAACTGGAGATGACAACACTTTTATCGGAGATAACGCAGGGGGAGCAACGACTACGGCAAATAACAACACCGCAGTGGGTAGTTCAGCTTTAGTAGCAAACACCACAGGTACAGGAAACGTAGCTGTTGGTAAAGGTGCATTAGATGCAAATACAACCGCTAATTACAATACTGCTGTAGGTTTAGACGCTTTAGGAACAAATACTACAGGAACAAATAATAATGCATTTGGAGAAACTGCTCTTTTTTCTAATACTACAGGTGATAATAATCAGGCTATTGGTAGAGGAGCGTTAGAGCAAAATACAACAGCAAGTAACAACAGTGCGTTTGGGCATCATGCTTTAAAAGTAAATACCACAGGTGCAACAAATACTGCTATTGGAGCAGGTGCTTTAGGTGCTAATACAACAGGTGGTACAAACACAGCAGTCGGACATATTGCTTTAGAAGCAAACACCACAGGTGCTTATAACACGGCAGTTGGTAAAAACGCAATGGGAGACAATACCACAGGCTCTGAGAATACTGCGGTTGGTTGGGATGCTTTAAAAGTAAACACCACCGCATCAAATAATGTTGCGGTTGGTACTACTGCTTTAGGACTAAATACCACAGGAACAGATAATGTGGCAATGGGTGCTTATGCTCTAGATTCCAATACTACTGGCAATGACAACACCGCTATCGGTGACAACGCTTTAGGAGCAAATACGACAGCAGCAGACAATACAGCCGTTGGTTCAAGTGCTTTAGCAGCAAACACCACAGGAACAGCAAACATCGCTATTGGTTATCAAGCATTGTTTGACAACACTACAGGGAACTACAACACTGCAATAGGCTGGAAATCCTTATTTGAAAATACCACAGCTATTATGAATGTAGCTGTTGGTTATGATGCAATGAGGGATAACACTACTGGAGCAAATAATACTGCTATAGGTGTTGAAGCATTGGCTAATAATACCACAGCAGCTAACAACACAGCCGTTGGTAAAGATTCTTTAGTAGCAAACACCACAGGACACTCAAATGTAGCCGTTGGTAAAGGTGCTTTTGTAGCAAATGTTGATGGAGTGCAATCTACTGTTGTTGGTATGGATGCGTTTAAAACTGCCACGAGTGATGATGGAGCAGCAATATTCGGATATCTTGCAGGGAGAGATGCAAATGGAGCAACGCATACAACTTTAATTGGTTCATATGCGGGATATAAAATATCAACAGGTGATAAAAATACTTTTGTAGGAACAGAAAGTGGACCTCAAGGTGGTGCAGGTACAGGAGATAACAATACTGGTGTTGGTTATTTAGCTTTGTCAGCCAATACAACTGGCGCATCGAATGTAGCTGTTGGTAGAGGTGCAGGAGAGGGAATAACAACAGGTTCTAACAATACCCTTATCGGAACTGAGGCAGGCAGCACTATGTCAACACAAAGCAATTGTGTCTTTATTGGTAATTTATGTGGCGAAGCAAACGCAGCAGCAGATAATGTAGGTATTGGACAACAATGTTTAGAAACTAATAGTTCTGGAGCAGCCTTAACTGCTGTAGGTAAAATGGCATTAGAAGCCAATACATCGGGCAGTAACAATGTAGCTGTAGGACACGAAGCAGGTAGAGCCAATACAACCGCGTCAGGCTGCACTTTCATTGGTAAAAATGCAGGTACATCTAATACAACGGCTGCGGCAAACACGTATGTAGGCTATACTGCGGGTGCAGCTTGTACCACTGGTGATGGAAATTCATTTTTTGGCTACGAAGCAGGAGATGCAGTAACTACTAGCACCGACAATACTTTTATTGGTAAAAGAGCAGGAGACACACAGGTTTCTGGTGCGAATGGTAATGTAGTTGTAGGAGCGGGTTCAGATGTTAGTAAGACTAATGCGGGAGGTCAGGTAGTTCTTGGTTCAGCAATTACAGGAACAGACGATGCTACCTGTACTATTGGTTATAATGGCAATACTGCTTCACTAACATTAAATGGTTCAGATGAAACATGGGCATCAGCTTCGGATGAAAGATTGAAAGAAAATGTGCAAGAGTCAACTGTTGGTCTTGCTTTTATTAATGAACTTAGACCGATTACATATCAATGGAAGAAAAAGAAAGATGTTCCAACAGATATGCGACAGTACAAAAAAGGTTCAAACGAACCAAGTGTCGGCTTTAAGTATGGAACACAGCATCATGGGTTTATTGCACAAGAAGTTAAAGCAGTTATAGACAAGTACGATGATGTTAAAGATGGTCAGAATATTTGGAAATGTGGAACTGATAAAACACAAATGATTTCAAAAGGCGGTCTAATAACAATGCTCGTAAAAGCAATACAAGAACTCTCAGCAGAAGTTGAGGAATTAAAAAAACAAGCACACGATAAGTGTGACAAATAAAATAGAGGAATAAAAAATGGCAATAACTAAAACATTAACAAAATCTATCCCTTTTGTTAAATCGAGTAAAGTGGTGGAGTGGCAGTTAGAAATGACTTACGAGAACGACAGCGAAGGCGATGCAACTTATTACAAGTCTGTATTTAGTCACCTAGCAGTTGCAGCCGATGGTGATTTTACAGCAGCAGCTAAAGGCACATTTAATCTGGCAGCTTTGACAGCAATGTTCCCTACTTCAAAATGGGATGATGTCTTTGACAGTCAAGTGGACAGTGTTATAACTAGCCCTGTAGTACCACCTGTACCAGACGAAGCCTTTCAAGTTCCTTCCAGTTAAACATGAAAAAACTATCGGTAGCTGAAGTCAATGGAAAAATAGAAAGCCATGAGGCAGTTTGTGCAGAGCGTTGGTTAGAAGTTATCAACAGAGTCAAACGACTCGAACATTTTATAGTAGCTACACTAATTACTTTAGTAGTTGGTATGGCTGGAATTTTATTTGGATAAAAGGAGAAAAGTATGCAAACACTCGCAAATATACTAGCAATAGTTATGACTGTTGTTACTACTTGTAGCGTCATCGCTATGATAACTCCAACCCCTCAAAAAACGGGTTGGATGAAAAAACTTTATAAAATCATCGACACAGGCGCGTTGAATTTATGGAAAGCAAAAGATAAATAAGGAGGAATAAATGAAAAATTTAATTTCTATATCTCTATTAGGTCTTGTATTAACGGGCTGTTCTACAATCGAATCAACTATTGATGCTGGCAAAGATATTGCTAGTGCGGTTGTTGATGATGTTGTGGATATAAGCAAAACTGCTATTTCCATACCAGTGGGTGCTATTGGTACTGTTATTGATAAGATTGAAGAAGAAACAGTATCAGAAACTGAATAGGACATTTCTTACATGGATGGAAGAATTATACAAACTTGGCAAAATACCTGAAGCTGTTTACAGCAAATATACTTTCTATAGAAAAGCATTTTGGATTTGTTTTGCCTATGTTCTTTGGGACATGTTTCATGCCTTTGGGTGGCTATAATGTATGAATATAATTGCAAGGTTAAAAGAGTCGTTGATGGCGATACTGTCGATGTTGTTATTGATCTTGGCTTTGACATTCATTTTGCCACTCGTGTTCGCCTATATGGTATGGACACACCTGAAAGTAGAACTAGGAATAAAGACGAGAAAGTTAGAGGATTAATGAGCAAAGACTTCCTGAAAGAATGGATGGAAAAGGATGATGTTATTATCAGGACTCGTAAAGATAAAAAAGGTAAGTTTGGTCGCGTTTTAGGGGAGATGCTTGTTCGTGGAGAAAATGTTAATAAATTAATGGTTAAAGAGTGCTACGCGGTTGAATACTATGGTCAGAGTAAAGATGACATTGAAAAGCAGCACATGTTAAATCGTCAAGTATTGATAGAAAAGAGGCTATTTAATCCAAATGAAGTTATATAACAGATGGCTGTATTTTTATTTAATTATAGGTGGCGTTCTATTTAGTGCGACTACTGTAAACTCTGAACCTACAGGAGACTGTACGACTGGTCAGTATTGTGAGCAAAGTTCGTTAGATACAACAAACACAACAACTACAACAAACACCAATACTAATACAAATACCAACACAAATACCAACACTAACACTAATACAAACAATAATACCAACACTAATACTACGACAACAACGGGTACTAACACCAACACCAACACCAATAGTAATACGAATAATAATACATCGACTTCGACAGCTACTGCTACGAACACAAATAGCAATACCAATACTTCAACTTCGACTACTACGGGTACAAATACAAATACGAATAATAATACAAACAGTTCGACAGCTACTAACACTAATACCAATAACAATACTAATACCAATACCTCTACTTCAGATGTGACATCAGATGTGACATCTAGCAATACGAACACGAATACCAACACAAGTACAAGTACCAATAACAATACGAACACTAGTACGAGTACAAATACAAACAATAACAACAATACGAGTACGAGTACGAGTAATAACACCAACAACAATAACAACACAAGCACAAGTACAAACAGCAACACAAACAGCAACACCAATGTTAATCAGTCTACTTCTGACTCAAAGGTTAAGACGGATAATAAAAATGTAAATGAATCGACTTCAGATAATACAAACAGAAATATAAATGAGAGCAAGTCTGAACAAGTTATTACACAAAACATAAACCAGAAAGCACCACCAGCGAGTGCAATTGCTCCTAGTATTATGAGTTACAGCCAAGACTTATGTACTGTAGGTCGATCTGGAGCGTTTCAAGGACAAGTGTTTGGGTTATCCACAGGTCGTACAGTACGAGATGAGAACTGTGAGCGATTAAAACTGTCCAAGTATTTATACGATACAGGCATGAAAGTAGCGAGTGTGGCTATACTTTGCCAAGACATAAGAGTTTTTAAAGCAATGACTATGGCAGGCACTCCTTGTCCATACGAAGGCAAGATTGGTGTAGACGCTAGTGCAAAATGGCAAGCGAATCCACAAGACAGACCAGATTATGAAGAAGCAAAAGATACTTATGTGTCTAGGTGTAAGAATACTTTAAACACTGCTGGGCAAAAGAAATCGAGAAGAACTTGTGTTAAAGAATTTAGTAAAGGTACTTAGTCTTTGGGTTTTTTCGGTAGCAACAGTTAATGCTACTTATGTTTATGAATCTGGTCAGAGTTTAATTGACCTAACAAACGAAACAGGAACAACAAGTTTAGCTGTTGGCGATGATTCTGTCTCTACTGCTTTTAACTTAGGCTTTACCTTTACATTTTATGGCGAAGATTTTACATCAGCACGAATGGCTACTAATGGTTGCTTACATTTTAAAGCGTCAGGAGGCTATTGTAATGATTACACACCTGATCCTTTACCTGAAATTACATATACGCTATATCCTTTCTGGACTGATTTAATACAGGATAATAATTCGAAGGTATTGGCTAAAAGTTTTAGTGATAAGACTGTGTTCGGTTGGTATGACCTAAGAGAGTACAATCGTAGTGGTTCTGATAATAGTTTTGAAGTAATCCTTTGGACCAATGACACTTTTGATTTCCGCTATGGTGCATTAGATATTATTAATCACGATGTCCTAATAGGTGAGCAAGGAAGTGCAAGCGAAACATATACTTATTTATTTCACGATGAATGTAGTACAGGCACTACTAATGTAGTTGGTACTTGTGTTAATACAGATTGGAACAACACTTCTTTCAATACTTTATTAGAAAATGGTGGTTCACTTTATGGCTTGGGTACTGGCAATGGTATAGATTGTAGTGATCCATTAAATAATACATCGTGTGCTGGATATGACGCTGCTTATTTAACACAACAATGTGGCATAGATTCTTTATACAATCTTTCATGCCCTTACTATTGGGACGCTTATGACGATCAGCAATGTGACCTAGACCCACAATACGCACCTTTTTGTCCTGGGTATACACAAGAAGAATCTGTTGCTTATTATGAGGAAGAAGAAGAACAATTTGACTATGGCTATACCGATGACGACATGTGGTATGACGAAGAATACGATGAATGGTTAGACCCAAGTGATCCTTGTTATGAAAATGCTTGTGAGGGTTTTACAGATGAGGATTGGTATGAGTTAGATGTCGAACAGTTTGGACAAGAGCAAGTGGATGAATGGTTTGGTACAGAGGTAGAGTTTAGTTCTGACGGAACAGTAGAGTGGGAAACAACTACGATGGATTCGTATGACGATGTAGATGTGTTAATGGATGAATATGACTTAGAACAAGAACAACTTAGAGAGGAAGAATACATAACCTTTGATTATATTGAAGAAGAACTTTATACAGAAGAGTTATACAATGAACCTGTATTGTTGGCGTATGAAAGCATTGAGTATGAGTTGCCACCACTAGAAGATGTACTACAAGAGCATTTCGAGCATGAAGAACATATAGATGTGTTTGAAGAAGAACCGATAGAGTTTTTAGAATTTGAAACAATAGAAGAGTTAGAGGAATATTTTGAAGAAGAAGAGTTTACAGAAGATGAGGTTATTGAGGATTTGGTTGTTGAAGAAATGGATGAGGATTCAGATTTGGAGGATAACGAAAACCTTAGAGAAGAGAGAGAAGGTCTAGAAGAAGATCAAGAAGTTAGCCTCGTAGATAATGAAGAAAGCAAAGACGGCAAGAAAGAAAGACAACTTAATGTCGTTGCTGATACTATTAGAGCCGCCAGTAATAGCGTAAGCGGGACTACATCAGGCACATCTATACAGTCTACAGGCAATTCTGTGGCTTCTGGAGGGGTTTCAAGCACTACAAGTACCGCAGTAGCCAGTTCAGCATCAGGAGGCGGTATAAGCACTAGTAATTCGCCTAGTATATCTGCTCAAGTAGCGAGTTCTGCCATACAAACACAACAAGTTTTATCTATGAGTACAACGGATGTGTCGGGTGGAAATACCATAGGTTCACAAAACACAGCAGTTGGCATTAGTAGTGAAAATACTAGTGGTGACAATAATACTGCTGTTGGCTCAGAAACAGTGGTTGCTTCTACAACTACTACGGAGACTAGTGTTTCTAGCGATACGGGTGGCTCACAAAACACAGCAGTAGGGGATAGTGGGCAAAATACCATAAGTGTGCAAAACACAGCAGTAGGTTCAATGGACGCAGAAATAGAAACAGCGATAGGTGAAGTATCCACTTCTGAAGCCGATCAAATAGCCGATCAGATTGTGGCCCAAAACATACAAGACCAACAAGAACAGCTAGAAGAACAGCAACAAGAAACAGGTGAATACGCTGACGAGGCTCAATTAATTTCTTATATGGGCTATGTGCAGGGTTTTGATGGGTATAGACAAGCTACTCTAGCTGATGCCTCCGATTGGTATGAACCAGAAGCAATTTATGCTAATGTATCAATGTCGGATAATAACGCTGCCTTCATAGGATTGTATGGAGACAGCTTAACTGGCATGAGAAATTTAATGAGTGGACAACCGAATTTATAAGGAAAATATTATGGACTGGTTTCAATCAAAAGCAGCACAGATCATAGGCTTGGTTTCTATTATAGGAACACTAGCTGGGTTTGGCTACACAGGTGCTACCTATGTGAATAGGATAGAAAACTTAGAATCTAAAATGTCTCGTTATATTAATGAAATAGATGGACTAGCAGATCAAGTAACGGAGTTGGATAAAAAGGTAGTAGCGGTTGATGAGCAAATCAAATCGTTAAATATAGAGACACAGGATTTAAGCCCTATTAAATCAGATGTTGTAATGCTACAAACAAGTATTGCTGGTATTAATGCAAGTATTGATTCTATGTATGATGATGTGCAGAGCCTAAAGAATAAAAACGATAACCCATTAGCGAACTGATATGAGTGACGAAAGAGATTACCACCCTAGCGGAAGATTTGGCGGAGACATGGATCGTAATGAAGTAGAAATGGACTTAAACAAGTTCATGGCAATGATCGAAGAGATTGGTGCTTTAAAGGATAAGATTAGAGATTTAGAAGACGTTAAAAACAACAACCCTTATCAGAAGATTATATTTATAGCACAGGCTATTGACTCATGGCGAATCTTTCCAAGAGCATTCCTTTCGGTTTATATGTACTTGCTTTACTACACGACCTTTTGGTTTATGAGTTTACCAGAACCTAGTTTTGAACAGTCTGGTTTAATATCTATAGTTGTAGGCGCAGGAGCAGCGTGGTTTGGACTCTATGCAGGAACGAGTGGATCGTCTAAAAGTTTTAAAGGAGAAAAATAATGGCATTTTATGTAAAAAAAATAGGTTTAACCAAATGGTTCAAAGAGACCTTTTTAGGTATTGAAGAGAAAGTGGTTAGAAACCGCACTAAAAAGGGAAGGTATGTTGCGGACGATAAGTCTACCAAAGACATCAACGAAGCGTATAAGACCGTTAATGTTAAGAAAAAAAAGAAAAAGAAAAAGAAATGAAAGTTGCCCTAGTTATAGGTGGAGCACTCTTTATTTCTATTATGGTTAACATCGTTGCGTTTACTAAATTAGATAAAGCAAAGATTGAACTGCAAACAGCGATCAACAATCAAGCGGTGCTAGAAAGAACTATACAAGAACAAAACGACCAGATTGTAAAAGCATTGGAAACAGCTAAAAAGACCCAAGTACAAATTCAATCGCTTAATACACAGTACACTCAGAGCCAAGCACAGGTCACCAACCTTAGAAACAAGTTTGCCAAACATAATCTTGAAGGGTTAGCCATGTCTAAACCAGGATTGTTGGAAAGCAAGATCAATAAAGCAACGGCTAGAGTAGGACAAGATTTAACTAATATAACTAACCCAGACCAATTTGATGAAAAAACTGCTGATAATTCCGCTACTACTGGTTAACGGATGCTCTACCTATTCACTCTTAGGTGATTTAGCGAACAGGGAACCACAAACAAAGCCTGTGGAAGTGGTGAGCGTTGCTAAACGAAGCCCGATATATCATCCGCCTTTACCAGAGCCGATAGAGGCATCCGATGTGGAGTGGAAGATACTGACCCCTGATACAATGAACGAATATCTAGCGCAAGTAGAAGCGGGCGAAGAACCCAGAGTAGCTTTTTACGGACTAACTTCTCAAGGCTATGAAAATTTATCAATGAACATGGGCGAGATAAAACGATACCTTGAGCAGATACTACATATTGTGGGATACTACAGGGATATTGATGACGATGAAGAGGAAGGAAAATAAATGCCTTATCAGAAATACGATTTAAAACCGGGTGTTGATAGAGAAGGAACCTCGTTTTCTGCGCAAGGGGGCTGGTTTGACAGCAACCTTGTACGGTTTAGAAAAGGGTTTCCTGAAAAAATTGGCGGTTGGGTCAAAGAACAAGTTGCCACTTATTTAGGCACTGGTCGTGCTTTGCATGCGTGGGTTTCTTTAGCCACAACCAAATACCTAGGGCTTGGCACCACGCTCAAATACTACATCAAAGAAGGAGATGTTTTTGATGACATAACGCCGATCAGAAAAACAAGCACAGACTCAATTACTTTCGCAGCCACTGATGGCTCTTCCACTATAACGGCTACTGACAGTAACCATGGTGCTCAAGCAAACGATTTTGTAACGATAAGCGGTGCTGCTACTTTAGGGGGCTTAATTACCGCTGCTGTCTTAAACCAAGAGTATCAAATTGCTACTGTACCCACTGTAAATACCTATACCTTCACGGCTAAAGATACTGATGATGCTACGGTCACAGCTAATTCTAGCGATTCTGGAAACGGCGGTGCTGGTGTTGATGGGTCTTATCAAATTAATGTAGGTCTTGATGAATATGTGACAGGTTCGGGTTGGGGCGCAGGCTTGTGGGGCGACGGAACCTTTGGTTCATCCTCTCCACTTTCAGCCAGTAACCAACTAAGGATTTGGACGCACGATAATTTTGGCGAAGATTTAATTATTAACCCAAGAGGCGGAGGTATTTATTATTGGACCGAGAACAGCGGATCAAGTGTTAGAGCCGTTGCTTTAGAAGATTTAAGCGGAGCCAACTTACCGCCCACACTAGCTTTACAGACATTGGTCAGTGATGTAGACCGACACGTTATTTGCCTGGGCGCAGACCCTTTAGATGATGCAGGAGTAGCCAGAACAAGTGCCATTGATCCTTTGTTTATCTGTTGGTGTGACCAAGAAGTAGTTACCCAATGGGAACCTAAAATAACCAACACAGCGGGGTCCTTGCGTCTCTCCGCTGGGTCCAAGATTATCGGTGGGCTTCGTTCAAGACAAGAAACCTTAATTTGGACAGATGACGCTCTTTACAGCATGCAATTTATTGGGGCCCCTTATACTTTTGGGGTTAGCTTAATTAACTCAGGGGTCGGGATGATTGCCCCTAAAGCCGCGGTCAACGCTCCTCCGGGAGTTTTTTGGATGGATCGCTCTGGTTTCTATCTCTACAACGGAAGTGTTAGTCGTGTTCTCTGTAGTGTTCACAGCTATGTATTTGATGACTTTAACCAAGACCAGATGTATAAAGTTTTTGCTTTCTTAAACCGACAGTTTAACGAAGTGGGTTGGTATTACCCTTCTGGGAGTTCCACAGAAATTGATCGTTATGTGGTCTATAACTATCAAGCGCAAGTGTGGTATTACGGAGAAATGACACGTTTTGCTTGGTTGGATGAAGGCGTAGAGTCTTATCCAAGGGCCACGGGCACCGATACTTATAACTATGTCTACCAACATGAAACAGGCAATGACGATGACGGTTCGCCCATGGACAATGTTTACATAGAATCAGCGGACTTTGCCTTAGATGGCATTGGTAACACCTTTACGCAAATACAGAACGCTATGCCCGATGTTTTATTTACCGGTGACGGTGGGTCTGACCAAACGGTAAACTTTGTTTTGAAGACAAGAAACTTTCCCAACGAGTCTTTAACCACCAAAAGCACGAGTCAAGTAACAGCAAGTACAACTAAACTTGATCTAAGGAGCCGGTCACGACAAGCCGTGGTTCGCCTAGAATCAGACGACGATGCGAGTGCAGGAGAAAGATTGGGTGTGGGGTGGAGGGTTGGCTCTATGCGGCTCAATACCAATCCTAGCGGGAAAAGATAGTGGCACGTTTACTTGTCACCAGATTACCGCAGGCTCCTATGACGCACGGACATGTCCACCCTGATTTATTTAACCGATTTATAAGGGTTTTGGAACTAAATCTACAAAGTTTTGATCCTACGGCAACTTATCAGTATACTGATACTACCCTCGATCAACTTTTTTTTAATCAAGGGGACATCATTTGGAACCTGACAGAAGGTAGGTTACAGGTGTATGATGGCGACAGGTGGCAAACATTATACGCGCCCAGAGAAAAGGGTGTAGGTGCTACCGGACAGCTAGGGTCTGTAACCGTTGCGACCAATGGAAACACGTCGGTAAGTATTGGCGAAGTTGCAACAGGGTACGGAACAGAACAGTGGTACACATAGTATAATGCCTATATTTAAAACAACTCAAAGAGGAAACAGTTAATGGCGACTGGAATGTATGGAGGAAACCCGCCTTGGAAAGGTAAAAAAGGCATAGCTGGAATAGCTGCTACGATGGGTCCTGGGGACTTTCGTTCTTCTGGAAGCTACAGTCCTTTTAGCACGAGCCTTTCT
>Ga0209657_1000661_pt1 | contig 21906 bp, 24 predicted proteins | sample SaaInlV_100m_DNA_FD_184650 | JGI IMG/M metagenome (GOLD analysis project Ga0209657, IMG submission 184650) | Marine microbial communities from expanding oxygen minimum zones in the Saanich Inlet - SI037_S3LV_100m_DNA (SPAdes) (version 2) | ecosystem: Environmental > Aquatic > Marine > Intertidal... | reverse complement strand
AATGGCACGAGAAATGGCATGCAGAAAATGCAAAAGTGTAACAACAGGTAAAGTTTGTCCAATTTGTAAATCATCTGATTTAACACCTGATTGGAATGGAGTAGTTCTAGTAGTAGACCCAACAAACTCTGAAATCTCAAAAACACTAGGTATTACTAAAAAAGGCAAGTACGCAATCAAAGTAGTATAATTTCAAAATCCTTAAAATCACACTAGTAATGTAACATAACATTGTCATTTAATTCAAAAAAACAACTAGCATCGTTTCTTGCAGAAGATATTGGTAAAGGGGATGTAACCAGTGCTTTACTATCAAAGAAAAAAATTACTGCAAAAATTATTTCAAGAGAAGATGCCATAGTAGCTGGTGCTACTCATGCAAAAGAGATTTTCAAGTTAAAGGGATGTGCAGCTAAAATCATAAAAAAAGATGGCGCAAAAATTAAACCAAATGGTACCATCATGACGATAACTGGGGATGCAGGAAAAATTCTAACCTGTGAGAGGACGGCATTGAATCTATTAACTAGAATGAGTGGAATTGCAACTCAAACTAATTTCCTTGTAAAAAAAATTCCTAGTAAAACCAAACTATACGCCACAAGAAAGACTGCACCAGGATTACGATACTTTGACAAAGAGGCAGTAGAGATTGGAGGAGGAAAAAAGCATAGATTGCGTCTAGATGAAATGGTAATGATCAAAGACAATCATATTGCAATACATGATTCTCTAGAATCTTTAATTAAAAAAGCCAAATCAAAACACAAAAAATTTGAAGTTGAGGTGGAAAACATTCCAGACCTTATTCTTGCTGCAAAAAATGGTGCTACAATTATAATGCTTGATAATTTTACACCATCACAAATCAAAAAGGCAATTTTAACACTGAAAAATCAAAAACTACGAAGTAAGGTACTCCTTGAGGCATCAGGTGGAATTAGTGCAAAAAATATCTCAAACTATGGGAAAACAGGTGTAGATATCATCTCAGTTGGAAGTATTACCAATTCTGTGAAGGGAATTGATTTGAGTTTAGAGATTTAGTTTCCAAAAATGAGATTATCCTAGTTTCAAATTATACAAATTCAAGATTCGACTCCACGGGGATTCAGCCACCTTTTTGGGGATTAAATAGGATTAAAGATATTAGGTTATTATCAAATGGATACGAATTTAAATACAAATTTCGTTATAGTACAACAGTGTAAGTGAGAGAAAAGAGCGTCGAGACGTCATTCTCTCCTTTAACACGAGTTTTTCAAGTAATTAAAATCAAGTATCCCAAGACCGGGTGTTTGTTCTTTTGAATCCACCTTTATCGCGTTTGGAATGTTTTGCCTTGTAATTTAGCATGACAATACCACTGATAAAACCAATACCACTAATTGCTAAAAGTGGCATCATTGCCTCTTGAGACAAGCCATCAAAGATTAGAGTAATAATTCCATTAAAGGCCGATGCAATTATCAACACTATCCCCATGCGCCGTTTATTCAATACAATTCTAAATTCTCTATGAACTTAAGCTTGTTGAAAAAATAAGTAAAATCATAAGCTTTTACCACACAAAATCCAAGAAAAATTATGAAACTATTTGGTTCTAAAAAAAATCCAAAGCTAAAAGACAAAATGAATCTCAAAATTATATGCCCATTATGTAATAAAACTACAAAATATCATGTTCTATCCCAACTTCCAATAAATGAAGAAATAAAACGACACATTGAACATAATGGTAATTTACAAACTCCAAATCAAATATTAAGTAAAGCACTCTACAAGGATTTTTTAAAAATTGTTGGCCCTGATCAGAGTTATTTGATTAGTCCTGATTTATGTTACATTGAAAAACATGAGGAGAACTGCTCAATATCAGGTAAAGAATCTGTTTTGTTAAACTATTACACGATGAATCATGAAGAAAAAATAGCTGGGGCAACTTTTCGTATAGTTTCAACTTTCAAAGAAAACTCTTTCATTATAGATTAAGAAAAAATATAATTATCAAAGAAATTTCAGAATTAAAATGAGCGAATCAGAAGTTCCATCAAAAGAAGAAATTCTCAAAAACATGGCAAAACGCCTACAAACTCATCCTGAAGACGGTGAGGAGGTATTACTTCGAACATATGACTTGGCTTTTATCAAAGGAAAAATTGAAGGCGAAAATAGTAAATAATTATTCAAAAAAATTTATTAGTATTTATTTTTTCATTATTTCAGATCTCAGAGTGTTGTTTACTATTTCTGAAAAAGAAATAGGCATATTTGTTTTTTTGATCTTTTTTGATTGTAGTGATCTTAATTTTTTATGATTTTCATCACTCATAACAATTGTAACACGTTTTGACATAAATTTACTTTATTTTGTATTATTTATGATAAGCACACAGTATTTGGCATGCCTTTAAAAATTTTAGTGCTAAATTTATGAATTTATTTTTGAAAGGGTAATTATGAAAAAGGTAAGCACGGATATGGCTAAAATTATCCATCATGTGGCATTATAATCAGTTCATTAAAAAAATAATTTTGTATATCAATAATTTCTAATAAATTCAAATTTTTGAATTTATATTTATAAAATCAAAAGAATGTCCAAAAAAAATGGACGTCGTTGAACATTAGTTATCAAAACTAGTGCTCAAACGTTGTTTGTTATCTGATAGTTTCCTACACGTAATTTTTCAACAATTTCTTTTAGATGCGGTTTTACTGGTTTTCCTGCTTCCATATCTTTGCAAGCACCTTCAATCCCTGTCAATACCATTAGTTCGGTAATTGGAGTTCTTACACCAACATAACTTTTGATGTTATTATTTTCATCAAAGGTTGGACTGATTGAAGTTTTTACCCAATAGATTGTTCCATCTTTTGCTTTATTTCTAACATATCCTTGGAACATTTTTCCTCCACTGATAGTTTTCCATAGTGCATCAAAGAGTCCAGAATCATGCCATCCAGATTTTAACATTCTGTGACTTTGACCCATTAGTTCTTCAGATGGGAATCTTGCAACATCCAAAAAGAATTCATTCATGTATGAAATCATTCCATCATTATCTGTAATAGATATAATAGTTGATGTATCTAAAACATCAGTGATTTCAGCAAGTGTTTTTGCAGCAACATTTGCGTCATCTAGAATTCTTGCTTCATTGTCCTTTGCTACAACAATTTCTTCAAAGCTTTTGAGATTTGTTTGAGAGACTGAAAGGATTTCTTCTCCTGCTGCTGTTGCTTCTTCAGTACCAGATGATACTTGTTCAGTTGCAGCTGAGATTTCTTGTACTTGTGATACAACTTCATTAATTGATGTAGCAATATCTTTGATTGACTTTAGAATATTTGTAACCATTTCATAACTTTCTGTTACAAGATGATTTCCTTTTTCAATTGATTCAGTTGTTTTGTTTGATGAATCTTTCAGAGATGTAATTAGTTCTGAAATATCCTCAGCACCTTTCTTTGAATTTTCTGCCAGTCTTCTTACTTCATCTGCTACCACTGCAAATCCTCTACCTACATCACCAGCTCGTGCAGCCTCAATGGCAGCATTAAGTGCTAATAGATTTGTTTGCTCGGCAATTTGAGTGATGAATCCTGTCATATTATCTACTTTGACTAGTTCTTTTGCTAATTCTTTAACATCAGTTGCAGATTCTGAAACAATGGTTTTCATGTTATCCATTTTTTCCATTCCCTGCTCAGCATCAGTACTAATCTTTTCAGTAATACCTTCAGATTTTTTCATCATATCCATAGTTTTTGCAGCGTTTTGAGCAACTCCTTGAATTGCAGTTGCAATTGATTGAATAGATGAGGCAACCTCTTCGATTCCACTTGTTTGTGTCTTTGTTGCAGCTTCAAGATCTTTAACAGTATTTCCTAATTGTTCAGATACTGCCATTGCTTCATCAAAAGAATTCAAAACTTTTGTGGTCAATTTTGTATCTTTAGATTCGACTTTTGGGGTTGAAGTTGACTTTGTTGACTTTTTTTCTACGATTTTGGTTGTTTGTATAGTCATAATCGATCAAGTATATTTTTTAAGATAATCATTTGCTTGATCAATGTAAACAATCAGGAACTGGACTTGGTCTTACAGGAGTTCAATCTATTATTGAAACGTATGGTGGTATCATTTCTATAACATCTCCTCCTACGATTTTTACAATAATATTGCCAAAAACTAGTTTATAATCTGGGAGTGTCATTTCGTATTTTAAATTAAATTTCAGATTTAATCATAAATTATAGTAGATTGTATTATAATGTAGTATAAGGTACAATCATACAAAGTAGTATAAGGTACAATCATACAAAGTAGTATATTGTAGAAAATACTGTAAAAGGGATTTCCAAAAATGGAAATATTTAATTTTTTTTGACTTTGTAGTAAAGAAATCAATTTTTGTAGATTCAAAATCAAGACAAAAATAAAAAAAATAATGTCAAAAAGAATTACGATAATGATAGATGAAGATCTAGATAAAAAATTAAGAATGTTACAAGCAAAAGAAATTACAAAAACTGCAAAATCAGTAAGTTTTTCCCAAATTATTAATGATACAATAAGAAAAAGTGTGAAATGAGTATTTTTTTGATTTAAAAATTTAATATATTTTTAATAATAATTTTTTTTTGTTATTTGATGAATATCTCCTTGTGATTTTTTGATTGAAGATGTTAAGATTATAATTGCTCCAAGAGTTGTTTTACTGATTTGTTTTTTGGGTCAACTTCTATAATTTTCTCACAGCAGGAAATTACCCGTTTGTTCTCACCTAATTTTTGATGAGAATATGCTTTGAGTAGTAATGCATCAACATCATATTCACCAATTTCAAGGGATTTGTCAAGGTATGATAGGGCTGTTTTGTATTTTTTATCCAAATAATAGATGCTACCCACCATAAACAAGGCATCATGATGATTGGGGGCTTTTCTTAGTAATTCTAAACCGGATTTCAAGGCTTCAGGGTATTTTTTATTTTTGAGTAATTTTTTGAATTCTTTGTATTTTTTAATATTATTTTTTAAATCAGGATCCTTTGGAGTTCTACTAAATAATCCAACCAAAATTATTACCAGTTTTAACTAATTGCAAGCATTCTATCAATTGCTACTCGTGCCTTATCAGCAATTTCTTTTGGAACAGTAACTACATTTTGTTCTCTAACTAGTGCATCATGTACATTTTCAAGTGTAATCATCTTCATATATTGGCATTCAGCCTTCTCAGAGGCTGCAATGAATTTTTTATCTGGATTATCTTTTCTCATTTTGTATAAAATTCCAGTTTCAGTTGCAACAACAAAGTTCTTTGATTTTGATTTAGTAACATGATTTAGCATTCCTTCAGTAGATAGAATTGATACTTTGTTATTATCAAAACTACCATCAGCCACATCATACATGAATGGAGTTGTACAACCACATTCAGGATGAATTACTAGTTCTGTATCATTCATAGAGTTTAATTTTTTTGTAACATCTTCAGGCGTAATTCCTGCATGGACGTGGCACTCACCAGCCCATATGTGAATATTTTTTCTACCAGTCATTTTTGCAACATAAGAACCCAAAAACATGTCAGGCAAAAATAAAATTTCCTTATCAGCAGGAATTGATTTTACAACATTAACTGCATTTGATGATGTACAACAATAATCAAGCTCTGATTTAATTTCTGCAGTTGTGTTTACATATCCCACTGCAATTGCATCTGGATGTTGTCTCTTCCAATTTTTTAATTCATCAAGAGTAATTGAATCAGCTAGAGAACAACCAGCTTCTAAATCAGGCAACAGTACTCTTTTCTCAGGACTAATTATTGCGGCAGTTTCTGCCATAAAGTTAACACCACAAAACAGAATTGTTTTTTGGGAAACTGTTGCCGCTTGTCTGGATAATCCTAAAGAGTCACCTGTAAAATCTGCAACATCTTGAACTTCAGGAATTTGATAATTATGAGCAAGAATTACGACATCTTTTTCTTTTTTGAGTCTCAGAATCTCTTCTTTGAGTGCTGATGATTGCTGTACGAGCATATTCGTTGGAATTCCAAATTATTGGGATTTAAAGAATGGGAAATAGTCTGGAATTTTCTCAAATTTTGTTAAAGCTGGCAAGAATTTCCCCCATTTTATGCGTAAATATAGTGAATCTAGGGTCGCCTAAATCAGACTTAACTGTACTTCTTCACATTTAGAATAATGCAAAAGATAACGATCATTTTTGTTCTAATGTTTTTTTCATTATTTTCAACAAATCAAGCATATGCCCAAGAGTTACCTGAATGGCTTTCTGAAATAGAAAAATGGATAAACCAAAATATAATTTCTCAACAAGAATTTGACAGTGCTTTAGAATATCTTATCGAGCAAGGAATAGTGCAATATAAAGAAGAAATTTTAAATGGAAAAAAATTTAGAATTGAAATTCCAACAGAACAAGAAAGATCACAGTTACCTGAATGTGAAAACAAATTCTTTACAACGTTTCCAGTTGATATGAATGAAGTAAAATCAATAACACCATTAGGAAATCTAGGTCCACCAGGACATACTTTTCCAACTCAGCATCCACACATACATGTAGGAGAGCATGGCAGTAATAATTCCTATCCATTGTATACACCAGCTGATGTTTTCATAACCAGTGTATCTTGGCAGGAAAATAATACACGAGATCCAATTGATTATGTAGTTTATTTTGCATTATGCAAAGATGTCATTGGGTATTACAATCATGTTAAAGAATTATCTGATGAAGTAAGTCAAATAATAGAAAAAGTAGAATGTGAATCGTTTTCAACATCCTCAGAAGGTTCGTGTACTAAAGTTCTCTTAGATAAAATAGATGAAAGAACTGTAATAGGACAAGTCGGATTAAAGCAGGGAAATTTTGATTTTGGGTTAATTGATTTAAGAGAAAAATTAGATTTTATTAATCAGGAAAGATATCCTACGCGAGATCAATACCTAAACTGTGCATTTGATTATTACAAAGATCCTATGAAACAAGAATTTTACGATTTAATTAATAGAGTAGATGATTCTTGTGGGCATGTAATGCAAGATATTCCAAATACCCTAAAGGGAAATTGGTTTCATGAGTCTGCACAAAAAGAGAGTGTAGTAGATTGGAATGTTTATCTTGCTTTTGTTGATCATTATGAGGATCCTAGCATACAGGTTGTTTCAATTGCAGGAATATTCACTGAGCCCTCATTATTCAAATTCATTCCCAAAATCAGTGGGGAAATCAATAGAGAGTTTTCTAAAGTTACTGCTGATGGAAAAATTTACTGCTATGAAGGCTCAAATGTAATTAGGAATTTTGAAGCAGTACCTTTAGGAAAAATACTTGTCCAGATGATTAATCATGAAACATTACAAATTGAGCATCAAGTAGGAAGATGTACTGGAAGTGAAAATTTTACAGAGTCTGTAGTTTACAACAGATAAAACAGATCTATTGACACCATTCATTTTGTACTAGTGGGTTTCCTTCAAAATTCTTTTTAGTAAAAACATCAACAACATAAAATTGAAATTCCAAGATATTCAGATATTTCAAGTTGGATTAAAATTTATTTTTATTGTAAAAAATAGGCCCACTAGGATTCTATCTTTCTTGAGGATTAATTTAGACATTAATAAAAAACAAGAAGCCAACTACACACATCCTTTACATGATGTTGCCAGTATGCAAACACCAGTAACACGGTGGGAACTCTACATGACAATAGGTTATTGTGTCAGCTTCCTAATACTATTACGTACAACTATGATAAAACACTGATCCTTTTGAAAACCAATATTTCCAAATTATGATAATCAGGATCATCATTAAATATCATTTTGACGTATTGAATATAACGAGAAGCGATTGTTCTGCGTCGTAGAATAATGGGTTTGGAAAACATTTCATGTTATGGTTCGTTCCTAGAATCAATGTTTTCCATGTATCTCGTTGATTTTAAATTCTAATTCTTAGAGGCGGGAACATTTCCCAGTAAAAGAAAAAACTAATCTTTGAAACATCAATTAATTTAAGAACTATAATTTTGTAGATTCCACATATTGGTTCATTATTTTGTTAGTCAAATAAAACACATTTCACAAAAACCATCCCAATGTCCTAGTTGCGGTAATTTAGAACTCAAAGATGATGCAGTTTTAGCTACCACTGGTCCTTCTGAGAGAGATGCTGATTATGTACCATCGACTCTATGTCTGTCCTGTGAAACTTTGATGATAATTACTTCTCAACCAGGTGCAGTAGTTGGAGTTAATCATACAACAGGAAATCAAGTCACTGTACGAAATAGATAAAGCTAGGTACCAATCTGAATACCATTTGAACAATATTTTCTCAATGTTTCAATTGCAGACAAAATTGCTAGCCTACTAGTTTTTGGATTGTTAGTATCAGGGAAATTCTCTATAGTAAATGTCATATTTCCAAATACTCCAGCAGCTTCAATGTGATGAGTATTTTTGTTAGTATCAGGATCTGCAACTATTTTGACTCTAGTTTTTTCACTACCAATTCCAGTTAATGATAGTAATGCTGCAACGTTAATATTTGCAGGAAATAATGAAACAGCTTCTTTTGCAGTTCCCTCAAAAATTACAGTGCTAGAATTTATTTCATCTAAATTAATCTCAGATGTTTCAAAAAACTTTGCACCCTTTAGAGAACGTGGATGTTTTGTTGTAGTAATTGATAGAGAATCTAATTCATCTTTAACTGATTTGATTGCATCAAGTCCTGCAATGGCGCCAGACGGAAGATAGATTGTTCTATTGAAATCATTACAAGCATCAGATAAAATATCATAAATTGATTCATCAAGTAGTGCACCTACACTCATAATCATCAAGTCTTTTTTATTTTGTAAAATACTCAATGCTGCATCCTTTACTGCATCCTGAGATGCAGCTTCAACTATAATATTTACAGAGTTTGATGATAAGAGATGAGTGTTTTCAACAATTTCTGGTTTGTTTTGTAATTTTGAAACAAGTAATTCAGATGTTTCCTTTGAATCATCATATACATGAGTAAGTGTTGCAGGGATTTTTCCTGAATCAATTGCCAATGCAATTTGAGTTCCAATTGCCCCACAACCAAGTAATCCTATTTTCATCAAACAGTGATTCTAGAAATAGTCTCTTAATTAATTCTAGTCTAAAAACAATTGAAAATTTTTCATTTTATTAAAATCACAGGGCTTGGAGAAACCTGGGAAACATCAATTGCTACACTTCCCAACCTCGCATAGGAGGGAGTACTTCCTTTTCCCCTAGTACCCATTACTATCAAATCGGTCTTTTTTGATGTAGAAAATGAAAGAATTGCTTGGGCTATATGAGATGAAAACATGACCACAGATTCAATTAAGATCTTTGATTTCTTTCCAGAATTCTCAAGCGTTTTGAATTTTTCTTGTAATGTATCTAATTTCTTTTTTTCAAGAATTGTCTGAGGGTCTTTCATATCCAAAAATGAACTTCCAAGAATAATGCTTTGTTGAATTGCAAGTAAGGTAATTTTAGAATTAAATTTTTTTGCCAACATTATGGCATACTGAAGAGCACGAATGGAATACCCTGAATCATCAAAAGGTACAACAATATGCTGTATCGTAGAGGAATCAATTTCATTAGTCATAACTATTAGATCACTTTTGAGAATAATAGAATCAGGTTGTATTGAATAAACAATCATCAATTTGATGGATCAGTTTTGTCAATGCTCAGTATAACCTAAAGATTTTATTCAAACATGCAAAGTATTGATGTGCTCAATACTGTATACAAAGATGCCATCATTAATCGAGACAAGATGTTATCAGTGCTCAAAGGCCCAAAATTTGAGCAGATTTTGAATAAAGCAAGGAGTAACTGGGTAGAGTTTGAGCCTACAAAAGAAGAAGTAGTTACTGCAGGAATTGATGCTAGTTTTAACAATACTAAATTTCAAGGAATAGAACTTTGGGCAACTACAGCAGTTTCAATAAAATCAGATGGTGAGATTCTAGTTGATTTACACAAATCAGGATTAGGATCTGCAGATGATATTTCAAGTGTGGCAAGTAAAATGGAGATTGAAGCATGTGAGAAAACAGTAGACCAAGTTGATTTAGTATTGATGGATGGTTCACTGCATTCTCAGTTAATGACAAGACAGGCAAATTTGGGTTCATCAATTGTAAGGATTATGAAAAAAAATAATAATGTTATTTTTGTTGCAAAAACTTCAAACACAAAAAAACAGTTTGAGGATTTAGGTTCTCTAGCAGGAGATATTTTTTACTATAATCATGTAACAAAGTCTTCAGGATTTAGTAAAATTTTTGTAGAAAAAAAATACGGAGCAGACAAAATTATCTCATCAACATTTGTTAGATTAAGTGATTCAACTCCAATAATCAAATTGGAATTTTTAGGGGAAGGATATGGAGATAATGAAGTAAAATCGGCCATGAATAAATTATTCAAGACTAGTGTTGGAGGATATCCTTATGCACTAAAGCTTGCACACAACAACTGTAAAATATCTGATAAGGAACTTGGTAAAATGGTTAGTTTGCTTGGATTAGGTAATGAGATCGGTTCACGGGAGGTATTAGGTTGAGTTTAGGTTTTGTAATTGGTGAATCAAAGCCAACATTAGTAACAGCTATAACATCAAGGGCACTATCAGTTGGAGAATATATCAAAATAGGAACAGAGGAGGGAGAGATTTTAGGACTAGTTGAAAAATCATCAGTGTCTAGTGCAGCATTTACAGATGTAAGAAATTTTGATGAAGCTGCAGAGAGTACAGAAATTGCAGAGTTAAACAAGAGAGATAAAACATTCATTGCTCATATTGGGATTTTAGGATTTTTAGAGAATTTAAGAAAAGGTAAATCAATAATTCCTGCAATTCCACCAATTCCAGGCACAGAAATCATCCCTCCAAGTAAACAAGACCTAGAAGAAATTTTCAGTCCAAAAAATAAAGGATGGGTAAAGATTGGAAATTTGTTAAGAAACAAAACAGTTGATGCAAAAATAAATCTCGATAAAATTGTTTCAAGACATTTAGGAATTTTAGCAATGACTGGAATGGGAAAAAGTAATCTAGTATCACTAGTTACAAAACAAATTTCCAAACTAAATGGAACTGTAATAATTTTTGATTACCATAATGATTACACCAATCTTAACATTCCAAAAATTAATGTAATTGATGCAAAAATTAATCCAAGATTACTTGATGCAGATCAATTATCAGACGTATTAGAAATAAGAGAAAGTGCTACAGTTCAACAACGAGTATTAAGAATGGCATTTACAGAATCTGTCAAAAAATCAAAAGAATTTTGGAAAAAATTGGAAACAGAAATAAGTTTTATTGTAGATTCAGAAGATAAAAAAATCAAAGAAATTAGATCCTCAGCATATAGAGTTCAAGATATAGTTGAGGAATCTCAAAGAAGATTTGAAGATATACTAGATCCTGACATGGGAGACCCGATTAGTTTTATCAAAGAAGGACGTGCAAATATCCTAAATATTTCAGAGCTATCAGAAAAACAAGCAAACGTAGCTTTGGCATTTTATTTACAACAATTACTAAAAGATAGAAAAGATGCAAGTATTGCAAAACATGGAAAAAGTAAAAAAATCAGAAATTACAAATTCAATTCACCAATTTTTGTAATTATTGAGGAAGCTCATGTTTTCATTCCAAAAGACCACGATACTAGTGCAAAGTATTGGGCTGCAAAAATTGCAAGGGAAGGAAGAAAGTTTGGATTAGGTCTTGGAATTGTATCTCAGAGACCAAGAAGTGTGGACCTTAATGTTCTCAGTCAGATGGGCTCTTTTGCCATTATGAAAATTATTCAAGAAGATGATCAGCGTCAAATAGCCTCAGCAACAGAGTCTACTAGTCGTGAATTGATTGCTCAATTGACTTCACTAAACGTTGGGGATGCAGTCCTTGTAGGTCAATGGACTAATTTGCCATCCATGGTACATGTTGAGGAAGTTAAAGAAAAGGTAATGGGTTCTGATCAAAGTGCAGTAGATGCTTGGGCCAAAGCTGACACTATGAAAGAAATTGCAGTAGAATCAACGCAAGGATTAGTTCAAAAAGATTTGTTATTAGAATAAATGTTATTTTCCCATATTTCAGATACTCACTTAGGATTAGTGCAGTATGGTTCAGAAGAACGTGCACAGGATGTATATGATTCATTTAATCAATCAATTGACACATCAATTAAGGACCATGTGGATTTTGTAATATTTGCAGGAGATATTTTTCATGTACCTAATCCAAATGGAACTGCAATTGTTCAGATGGGAAATGGATTAAAGAGATTAAAACAAAACAATATTGATTCATTTTTTATTTTAGGAGAACACGACATTAGTAGAATTAGAACAACACCAATTCCATACGTGTATCATAATTTAGAATTTTCAAAATATATCGGTCAAGGAAATCCATTTGAATACAAAGGAGTGTTCATTGCAGGTTTTGATAAAATTAGAAAACCAGAAATTCCACAATACGAAGAAAAGTTTGCAGCAGTTGACAAATCTGCACAAAATCATTCAGGTCACAAGATACTAGTGTTACATCAGGGAGTTACAGAGTTTAACAAATTTGCAGGAGAAATTCAATCAACTGACTTGCCAAAGAATTTTACATATTATGCAATGGGACATCTTCATGATAAGGACATCCAACAGTTTAGTCATCTAAGTGGACCAATTGCATATCCTGGTTCAATTGAATCAACTACAAGTGAAGGAATCAAAGAACATCACAAAGGATTCTTTGAAGTAGATATTTCAGGTGCAGAAGCTAGTACTAATTGGATAGAACTTGAAACAAGACCACAATTTTCATTTAAAACAGATTATGGAGATTTATCAAAAACAATAGATGAGATTTCTCAGAAAATTATAGATTCTACAAAAAAGCCAATAGTCGAGGTAAAGATTCAAGGTGAAAAGATAGAAACTGACCATATTCAGGCACAAATTGCACGCCTAAATTCACTAGTTTTGAGGTGTTTTTGGAGAATAAACACAAAGCAAATTTCCGATTCATCGGTCTTTTTGGATAGACCAAATGTGATTGATGATGAAATGTTTAGACTCTCAGTTGATGCGTTGGGTTCTGAGGAATCTGCAAAATTTGCAATTAAAGAATTACTTCCAATTCTAGTATCAGGTGAAATCAAAGAAGCATCTCAAATGATTTATGAAAATTTTGAGAAATTCAAAAAGGAGAAAAAATAATGATTACATCAATAGAGTTAGGAGACTTTTTAGCACATTCAAATACAAAACTAGAATTTCAAAATGGCGTTACAGTTTTTGTAGGAGATAACGGTGCAGGAAAATCAAGTATCATTGATGCAATAACATTTTCATTATTTGGTCAACATACAAGAAAATCAAATAAAGGATTGATTAAAAGAGGATCAAATCAAGGGTTTGCAAAAATTGGATTTTCAATTAATGATAAACAGTATGAAGCAGTAAGAAAAATAGATAGCAAGGGAGCTTTATCTGCAACATTTTCAGAAATTACCAATGATGGTAAAATAGAGATTGCCGCAGGGGAGAGAAAGCAATTCGGAGAATCAATGACACATGAAGTTGAAAAAACAATTGGGCTTGATTTTGAGAAATTAAAGGTAGCATCAATTGTGCAACAAGGAGAACTAAATGCAATTATTAATGCAAAACCAAAAGAATTCAAAGAATTACTAAACGCAATCATTGGAATCGATAAACTAGATGTTGCATCAGAATCAATGAAAACAGTAAACAAAGAATTTCGTGAGAAAATTAAAGATAAAGTTGGATTCGATGATACACATATTGAAATTCTCACACGAGATTTAGAAAAACATGAAAATGATATCAATCAAGCAAAGCCTGAAAAAATTAATCTAGAAACAAACCAAAATAAATTAAAAATTGAAGTGGAGGAATTAAGAAAAAAGATTGAAACAGACGCTCCAAAAATCGATAAAATTAATCAATTAGAGCAAAGAAAAAATGAACTCATCAAATATGCAAAAGATGCAATTCAAGATATTCAACGTCAAATTAGTGAAAATGAGCGTAAAATCCATGACTGCGAGGGCTGTTTTGAGCATGTAATTCTAAAAAATGACTTGGAATCAAAAATTCAAAAAGTAGAGCAAGCGATTGAGGATGCTTTAAAGAAAATCCAAGAGATGACAAGTCAAATTGCATCATTAAAAGAAAAACAACTCTTAGCATCAAAACTTCAACTAAAAGATAACAAATGTCCAGTGTGTGATTCAAATGTTGAAAAACTAAATCCGTTATTCCAAGAAGAACATCTCAAGCAAGAAATAATTTATCTGCAAGAAGAAATTATTTCAAAAGAAAAAGAAAAAGAGACGTACAATCAAAAAAGAAAAGATTTTTCAGAAAAATTACAACACTCAAGGGATGCTGAGGCCACACTTCGAGCTCATTCAATTAACAACAAAGAAGAATTAATGCAAATTCAAGAAGATGTAAAAATAAAAAAACAAAACATCCAAAATGTTCCAAGCATGGGTGCAAGTTTGATTGAAATTTCACAAATAGATTCACATGCAAAAATAATTTTTGAAAATATTACAAAATTAGAATCAGAAACTAAAGGATTTGATGAGCAAGAGTTCTCTAGTCTTAAAAAATCAGTAAATGAAAAACAAATGAATCTATCTCAAATGGATCAACAAATAGGAGCTATTTTAGAAAAGATTGCCAAAGGTGAACAACAAGTTAAATCAATTCAAAGTGCAATATCTGAATTAAAAATAGTAAAAGAATATGTCGGAAATCTTAATGAAATTCAAAGTAACGTTTTCAGTAGAGATGGTCCTGTTGCTACTAGTCTAAGATCATGGGCATTAAACACAGTTTCTGCAAAAGCTTCTGAATACCTTACATTACTTAATACAAAGATACAACGAATAGCATTATCAGAAAAATCAAGGGATATTTCAGTTGCTTGTTTTTCAAAAACAGAGTCACTAGAGTTAGAATCCCTTAGTGGAGGTGAAAAAGTGAGTGTCGCACTAGCATTACGGTTAGGAATGGCAAGTCTACTTGGTGCATCAAATCTCAACTTAATGATACTAGATGAGCCTACAACCCATCTCGATGCAGAAAGAAAAAAATCATTGGTAGGAGTATTGTCTCAATTATCAAATATTTCCAGTTCAGAAACTCGAATGCAATTTTTAATCATTACACATGATGAAGAAATTTTTGAGGATTCAACAGTAGAACAAATTTACAAATTTGAATCAACAGAACAAGGAAGTAAGGTAATAGAACTCTAATTCACAAACAAAATTAGATTATTCATGACTACTGAAAATAATTTTTTGTCTGCAAGAAATTCAACATCATTTTTTGGAATAACCAATTAGATATTATTTGGAATAGTAACGGAATCCCTAGAGGTCCAGATACTTGTTTGAGGTTGAAAATAAATTAACATGAATTGCCCATAGTTTCAGATGTTATTACAGAATCTATCACAGATTCAATTGCATCATTTTCAATAGGTTTGTACAATACATCTAACAGACCATTACTTTTTACAATACTTGTTTTTTCTTTAGTCCAGATGCTTTTGTTGTTTCTTTTTTCTTTTTTTGTAACATACCAAATTCAATAACATGTATTAAAATATAAATAAAAAGTTATAATTTAAGAAACCAATTTGATTGATAGATAACTGTATGACATAGTATTACAGAATTCATGATTATAGTAATAATTTAATTATTTTTCTCACTTTTGAAATTACAATATAGATTCAGGTATCTTTTGGAGGATAAAAGGAGATGCAAGTTAATTTGAAATAAAGTTATTTTTTCTTTTTGCACCAACAATCAGGAGAACATGAGGTTTCATAATTTTCAGACATTATACATTAACTAATGTTATTTTTCATATCAATGATAATTACACATGTTCTATCAAAAAATACACACAGATTTGAATCCCTAGAGGTCCAGATACTTGTTTGGGAATAAAAAAAGGTGCAAATTAGAATACATATGGTGAGAATTTAATATCACCACATACGTCGCATTAATCATGGATGAAAAGTCATACATATGTAAAAATTGTGGAGTAAAATTTCCATCAAAAGAAATTAGATTATATTGCAAAGTATGTAAATCTAATTTAGATAAATCAGGTAATTTACCCAAATTGTAAATTATATTTTTAGAACTCTAACTAACACTAACAATACCAGTCATCCAAGGATGAACCATACAGAAATAATCATATGTTCCGGGTGTATCAAATGTAAATTCAAAAGAACCACCTGCCATAAATAATCCAGAATCAAAGACTCCAGTTAATCCTGCATCAATAGTTCCACTAGATACTGTGTGAGCTGCTGAATCATCATTACTCCACAAAACAGTTGTACCTGTTGCTACTGAAACAGCATAAGGCAAATAACATTCATCAGTATCATCACATCCTGGAACTGCGGCTCCTGGAGGAATTACAACTATAGCACTCATTGGTGTTGCTTCTGGTTCTGGTATTTCTTCAACAATTGGTTCAGGTATTGTTTCTGGTACTTCTTCAACAGATTCTGGTTCTGGTGCTGCTACTTCTTCAACAGATTCGGGTTCTGGTACAACACATTCACCCGAATAATCTAATTTAGCATTAGCAGCATCCAACATACACAAATTCCCATACGTTTCACCATCTACTCCACACTGTGGATCATATTGTAAAGTACATGCAATTGGACCTTCGTCTCTCTCCATGGTTTTTGATTCAACAATATCAATAATTGAAGCAGTTACATCAACAATTCTTGGTTCTGGAATATCATCAGGAGAAGATGCAATAAATCCAATGGAAATTGCTACTAAAACACCAACAATTACTATGACTGCATACGAAAAATTCATCTCATCCACCTGTTAACTTTGCAAACTTTTTGTTCTTACTTAACTTTTCCATAAATTCAATATTCGACAAAGCAACGATAGCTGATTCAACTACAGGCTTGTCAGGATCATTTAATGCCTTTTCAAGGGCTTCTTTTGCATCTTTAGAACCAACTACACCAAGTGCAATTGCTGCCTCATGTCTTACAAACATACTTGGATCATTCAGGGTTGCATCATTAAGTGGCTGTATTGCACTAGAATAATTCATTTGGCCCAATGCAAATGCAGCCTCATGTCTAACCAATTCATTTTCATCATTTTTTAAAACTTTAGCAATGTACTCTACTTTATCCTCCCCCCCAAAATCTACCAAAATACAAGCTACCCTTGTTCTTACAACATAGTCAGGATGCTCTAAAAGAGATACAAAATATTCAACATCTTTTTGTTCATATTTTAATTCCATTTCAGCAAAAAGTGCTAATCGTTCTTCAGTTACTACATGCAATTCGCTTTTGAGTTTCTTGTGTCCTATATTAGGTTACTCTGAAATTTCAAACATTTCAACAGAGAATATCAAAAATGAAATTATAAAATCATTTTTTTAATTGGAAATATTCTAATCATAATTAGTATTTAGTACAACAGTTCTTTCCATGTTATTTTTTGTAGATTTTTTCCGTGTTACGGAAAGTTTGTTTTGGTGCAATACATCTTTAATGGCTTTCATCAAAATTGTACGATTCATTGGTTTTGGAACAAAGCTTGTAGCTCCCAATTTAATTAATTCATTAACAATACCTTGTTTTTGATTATCATCATATGCACTAGTTACAATTACTTTGGCATTTGAATCGTTTTTCATAATAGCTTCTAAAACTTTTTTGCCATGAAGTTTTGGCATATTCAAATCCAACAATATCACATCAGGTTTAAACTGTAAATACAATTGTAAACCTTCAAGACCATCTTCAGCCTCTTTTATTCGAGCCCATTTAACAGATTTTTTGATAATTCCACTACAAAATAATCTAAATGCTTTAGAGTCATCTACCAATAAAATAATCGGAAACTTTCGCATAACATTGATGATTTTTTGTTAATTTATCAGAGTGTTTGATCTAATCAAACAGTCAATAACATAATATTTTCATACTATTTTCATACTATTTTTTCAGTCATACAAAATAAAAAATTTAAATAATTTTTGAATTATATTAAAATCTCAATAATTTCAGATATGTATTTAATAGAAAAAAATTGAGTTGTTTTATGAGTGCAGAAATTGGTCAAAAAGCACCAAATTTTGGAGTATCAGAGTGGGTACAAGGTGCTCCAACTAATTTTGATCAAGAAAAAGATCATGTTGTACTAGTAGAAGTATTTCAAGTAAATTGTCCAGGATGCTTTATGCATGCAATTCCTGAAGCAATTGAAATTTACAACAAGTACAAGGATGATGGAGTTAGAGTTTTAGGAATTGCTACAGCTTTTGAAGATTTTGATAAAAATACATTAGAGAATTTGAAAATGCTTGCAGAAACAGGTGAAGTCATTGGAGAAACTAAAGGAGCATTGTCAATGAATGGGCAATTAGAAGATGGAAACAAACTATCATACAAAATTCCATTTCCATTAGGGATGGATAATTTGAGTAAAACTACAGGGGATATCAGTCAAGAAAAAATCATGGAGTTTATCTATCCTCAAATTCCAGAATTTGATTCACAACCAGAAGACTATAGAAATCAAATAATTCAAAGAGTAAAAAATTACATGAGTTCAAAAGAATATTCTGCTGAAACATTTGAGAAATTCTCACTGCAAGGTACACCGTCAACTATCCTAGTAGATAGAAAAGGGATTCTTAGAGATGTATCGTTTGGACAGGCAGGACATGTTGATGCAATGATTCAGAAATTAATCAATGAAAACTAGTTCAACTAATCAAAACTACAACTATAGACAGCACAACAACTAGTACAAATCCACTAATTATTGCAATTTTTGGATTATCCATGGGTATTTTCTAGAAAATTTTTCTCAATGAAATTATACCAATTACAGGCAATCCAAGATACATCATTGCATTTAGTGTAATAATTCCCATCCCATAAACAATCACTGATTGTTCTGAATCAAGTTCAACATGATTAAGAGTTGAAAGTGAGAAAAGCATCGGAGTAATTGTTACCTTTACTACTTCTTTGAATGAGGGATTTTCACGTTCGTAATCAGCAATTACAGGACTAAAAGAGTAATAGAAATCATTGAATGATTTCATAAATGCCATTCCATTTTCTGTTTGTAATAATTGATTATCACGTAGTTCTCGAAGTTGTTGTACTTGTGGTGCTAACTCTGAGTCAAATGTTGCAGTTGCAATCAAACAACCACCACCATTTGATTCAGGAATATCAATTGGTTGAACTATTTCCTCAACTCCAACTAGTGCTTCTGTTGCAACAATATCGATTTTGTTATTTCCTATTCCAGTAAAATTAAGAGTAATAAAGGAAATTCTTTCATTTGATTTTATTTTTTGTTCGATCTCTAAATCATTTTGATAAAAAGTAAAGTTACCAGAAAGTAAAATTTTTGGAATAATTATATCCCCCAAATTATTTTCAAGACTGCTATTGAGAAAAATAGTTAATCGTTTTTCATCTTTATCAAATTCATGATCAATTACATCAAAGTTTGAAACAGTTTTAATTTCATATGAATGTCCAATGGTTTCAACATCAAATCGATTGACCAACCCAGTCTTGTCACTAAGTAATTGACCAAATGCAGGTGTAAAAACTAGCAGTAAAAGTAAGGGAACAAATAATATTAATTTCAATTTATGCAGTTCTTGAAATTCGTCTGTTTAGTTCTTTGTCTTGTGCAATTCGTGGATGATCAGGGTCAGCCAAGATAACTTCAAACCAATAGTGTTTTCCGTCTTTGTAGACAAAGTAAGATCCTAAAAGTTGCATGTTTGGATATCTCTCAAGAACTCTTCTATCTGCAACAGTTTTCATATTATCATCAGCCTTGATTCGGGTTACACCCAAATGTTTTGGACGTCTACCACCAGTAGGTCTTTGTTTTCTCATACCACCAGTACCTACTCTCATTCGAACAACAACAATGCCTTGTTTTGCCTTGTAGCCTAATCTTCTGGCTCTATCTAATCGGCTAGGCTTGTCAATTCTAGTAATAGCATTTTGTTTACGCCATCCAACTACACGTTCACGTAAATCATTGGAATTCTCTTTCCAGAGTCTGATCCACACTCGGTCTTGATGACTAGGCATATCGGGCATAGTAAAACTCCCTTTAATAACTGTAAATCGACAAAAAGTCCCAAGCAACGCTAAACAGTAATAATTTTCTTCGAGTGGGGTTTCACATTCCACACACTCAAAGAATTTGTATCCACAGAAAACTCGATATTATGGATCATCTAAAGTAATTAAAAAAGATTCCTGAGTATTGATTTGAGATTTTTAAGGAGTGGTTTTGGATAAAAATTCATGATATTAAGAATTATCATTTTGAGTATAATTTTGACTAGTGGGTTATTTGCTCCATCAGTATTTGCTGAACCAACAGTAAATATCGTAATGGAAAAATCATCATACAGTTATTGTGAAAGACTATTCTACATAATTGAGGTCTCAGAAGTAACAGGAGATCCTGCAATTATTCACATTAGAGATGAATCAGGTAAAGGAAGTAGTGCAATACCAATTCAAATATCAAACTTACAAAATCCAGTTCCACCAGTAATGGCTTTTGAAAAAGAAATATTCCCATTAGGAAAATATTTTGTTGATGTACAATATTCAGGTGCAGAGTTTACTGCAGAATTTGAATTAATCGATTCAGATAATATTTGCATCCCACAAGCAATAAAACAATTTTTGATAGAGTGGTTAAATGAGAAAATGTCAGATGGATATCTTATTGATGCATTGCAAAAATATGTAGATGTAAAATTAATTGAGATACCTTTTGAAGTTAATGAATACAATATTAATGACATCGACATACCTGATTGGGTAAAAAATATCGCATACTGGTGGATTCAAGGAGGGGTTTCAGATAAAGAATTTGCAGAAGTGATAAATTATTTAGTTAATCAAAATATCATTACACCATACACAATAATTCAAAATGAGATATGAATAAACACACAGTAATTACCATAATTGCAATAATTGTAATTGTTGCCCCAATTACATATTCAGGATTTAGCATACTTGGTGTACAGCAATTAGAATACAGATGGGATAACCCAGGAGAATTTACTTTTTTTACTATGCTTAATCAAGGAGAGATGGAATTTTGCAACACCATTCCATTTTGGATTAATATTCAAAATTTTCAAGTAGAAGCATTTTATCAATCAGATTCCTTGGGAACATTTACAGTTCCAAATCTAACAATTGATCCAATTTCATCTAATGTAGAACCAGGTGTTTTCAAATCAGAAGAAATGTCAGAAACTCAGCATGTCTTTATGACATTTGATTTTGAATTTAATGGCGGTAACATTAGACTCGATCCAAATCAATTCATCATTGTAGTTAGTGCAAATACACCAATCTTAGGACTAATTCCATACACTACAACAACACAGATTTCAGGATTTGAATTTGATCAATTAATGAATGCTGAAGATTTGACTTGTAACTAATCACTACTTTTACTAGCCTTTGACATTATTGCCAAAATAACTCCAATAGTTCCTGCAATTACAATACCTGCAACAACTGCTATGATTAGTTCTTTACCAAGTCCTTTGGAATTGCTACTTGTTGGAGTAGGAGTTGAATCAAGCATACATACTCCATCTTCAAGTGATGTTCCAGGACCACATCGTTCATCTAAAACACAAGCACCATCTTTGAGTACAGTTCCAGGACCAC